>Ga0213865_10000084_pt1 | contig 57080 bp, 51 predicted proteins | sample PICome_6_FD_160100 | JGI IMG/M metagenome (GOLD analysis project Ga0213865, IMG submission 160100) | Coastal seawater microbial communities near Pivers Island, North Carolina, United States - PICO282 | ecosystem: Environmental > Aquatic > Marine > Coastal | place: USA: North Carolina...
GAGGGTTTGGCTCGCAGAATTGTTGAAGATGATGTTCCCGAGGTTTTGAATGATGCCGAAATTTTCACTTTAGACATGGGGCTACTACTTGCGGGAACGCGCTACCGCGGCGATTTTGAGGAACGGCTAAGTGGAGTACTAAAAGAAATACAAGCAAAACAAAACGCAATATTATTTATTGATGAGATCCATACCATTGTTGGAGCTGGGGCAACTTCTGGGGGGTCGATGGATGCATCAAATTTACTAAAACCTGCTCTTGCTTCAGGTGATTTGAAGACAATGGGGTCAACCACTTACAAAGAGTTTCGCAACTATTTTGAGAAAGATAGAGCTTTAGCGCGGCGCTTTCAAAAGATTGATGTTGCAGAGCCGAGTGTCGAAGACGCAGTGAAAATTTTACGCGGTCTCAAAAAAACTTACGAAGAGCACCATGGCCTTAAATTTTCAAACGAGGCGATCCGCAGTGCGGTCGAACTGTCGTCTCGCTACATTAATGATAGAAAACTTCCGGACAAAGCAATAGACGTTTTAGACGAAGCAGGTGCGAGTCAGATGTTACTTTCGCCGTCAAAGCGTAAGAAAATGCTAGGCGTAAAAGAGATTGAGACCGTCGTGGCTAAAATTGCAAGAATCCCGCCCAAAACTGTTTCCAAGGATGACAAACTCGCGCTCAAGTCGCTCGACAGTAATCTAAAGACAATGATCTATGGTCAAGATAACGCTATTGATATCTTGGCGGATGCGATGAAGTTGTCACGCGCTGGTTTGAGGGAAGGAGAAAAACCAATTGGGTCATTTCTTTTCTCGGGTCCAACAGGAGTTGGTAAAACAGAAGTTACGCGGCAGTTAGCTTTTGCTTTGGGCGTTGAGCTACACAGATTTGATATGTCTGAGTACAGCGAGAGGCACACGATCTCACGGCTTATTGGAGCTCCCCCTGGGTATGTTGGCTTTGACCAGGGTGGACTGCTCACGGATGCCGTGGACAAGTCCCCTCATTGTGTGGTGCTTCTGGACGAGATTGAGAAAGCCCATAATGATATCTACAATATTTTACTTCAGGTTATGGACCATGGAACCCTGACTGACCAAAATGGCAAACAAGTCGATTTCCGGAATGTCATTTTAGTAATGACAACGAATGCAGGTGCAGCTGAGATGTCTAAGCCAAGCATTGGCTTTAACCCTGTTTTAAAATCCGATGCGGATGAGGAAGCTATTACCCGTCTCTTCTCTCCAGAGTTCCGCAATCGGCTGGACGCGATTGTCCCCTTCGCAGGCCTCGATGAAGAGGTAATTGCTAAAGTGGTCGATAAGTTTGTTCTAGAGCTGGAAAACCAGCTTGCTGATCGTCAGGTCTCGATTAATCTCACTTTGTCAGCGCGGCAAGAATTAGCAGTATTGGGTTTTGATCCTGCGATGGGTGCGCGGCCACTAAGCCGTGTAATTCAGGATAAGATAAAGAAGGCTCTTGCCGAGGAGCTTCTATTTGGCAAATTGGCAAGCGGTGGTGAGGTCGTGGTTGATTGTGTAGATGGGGAGTTTGTGTTTTCATTTCCACAGAAAAAAATTGGGAAAACTGAGAATAAGAAGCTGCCTGCGCCTGCGAAAGGATGAGGAGATAATAGATGGCTAAAGCATATGTTGCTGGAGGATGCTTTTGGGGCATCGAAGATGCGTTTCGCAAGCTCCCAGGTGTATCAGATGCTATTTCAGGGTACGCAAATGGCAAGGTGCCTAATCCGACATATGAGCAAGTCTGCACAGGGTCTACTGATCATGCAGAGACCGTTGAAATCACATACGATCCAAAGGTTGTAAACTACGCCGATATAATCCAAGTTTTCTGGAAGCTGCATGATCCAACTCAGTGGAATCGTCAGGGGCCCGATTTTGGGACACAGTACAGGAGCGCAATTTTTTATATAACAGCAGAAGAGGCTGAGATCGCTGCTTTGTCAAAGACGGCGCTGGACGAATCAGCTGTGTTAGCTAAACCAGCAGTAACATTGATTGAGCCACTCGATAGATTTTATCCTGCGGAAGATTATCATCAACGCTATTTCGAAAAGCGAGGAATTAAACATTGAACGCTGCGCAATCTCTCTTTCCGGATCCTATTGATAGTGAACAAACTTGGTTCCGAAAATTCGAGGTTTTGGGCGAGCAGACGGTAGATGTGCCGTTATATATCAGCCTTATAAAAAGTGAGTTGAGAGACCAGGTCTCTATAAAGGGTTCGGTGCGCAAAGCTGCACTTCGTAATAGCCAGAAACAGATAACCAGGTACTCGAAGATCGGGATTGTTAACCTAAGCCAACAGCAGCTTGATGAGCTGCGGTGGTCCCTTTTCATTTGCCATGTAGATGAAGTTATTTCTGGCCGTCATATGCACTTAAGAAATAACGTAGATGAGTTAGAAGCGCTTTGTGACAATCAGGCTTTCAAAGCCAATTAAGGAATGGTTCTCTCGGGATAGCGAAAGAATAGTTCTTAACTATCTCGAGGCAATCTATTTAAGCTGGCTAAAGCAAAAAAGCTTACGCCAGTTGCCATTACTGTTGATAAAATAAAATTATATCCTGCCATGGATAAGCCATTATCACCAGGGAATCGCCACGCAGCATCGCTGCAATTGGGAGGAGGCGCGCTGTCCGTGGATAGCGTGAACACTTCTTGGCTAAGGTCTAGTGGAGCAATTGGTGCTGAGCAGGCAGAGCCCGCAGTCCACCATCCATACTCTACCCCAATGTGGAAACCTGAGACATATGATCCAAAGACCAACACGATGGAAATTACTGAGAGAAGGAGGGTCCTTTCCATTGCTCGGTTTGAAAGCAGGGTAGCTGCTGACCCTAACACTACAATCAAGGCATATGGATATCGCTGGACGATGCACAATTGGCAGGGATTAAGATTACGATTGTCAAAGAGCTGAAGATTGGCTCCGTATAGCTCTGAGATCCACGCAATGCTTAAAACAAAAATCGCGACCAGAGATAGTAGCGCTGGTAGGAGCCACGGGAGGCGCGCATCAATCTGTAAAGGGTTAATCATGTTGCTGCGTTTACTAGCTTGTTAGATACCACACAACCATTGCAAATAACACAATTCCGAGAAGACAAGCCCAGCCAAACCACTTATCAATCCAACGTTTCGCCGGCTCACCTAGGTAATAAAGTAATCCACCGACCACTGCATAGCGGAAGCCCCGGAAAAGAAATGAAAAGATAAATAGCAGAAAAAGATTGTACTCGGTTAGACCGGCCATGATCACTGTGATCTTAAAAGGGATGAATGTGAGAGCCCCTACTGCAATTGCCCAAATCCCATAGGCATCAAATGTCTGTTTTACTGAATCTAAGTCAGTTTGTTCCACTCGAGGTATGTTAAGCAAATAGGGTTCCAGCATCCCTGCTAATAGACTGCCAGCTATAGCGCCAAGTGCTGAGAATGTGGCAGCGACACTCACAAATAGGACCATTCGATCCCGAGCGCCTAGTATCATGGGTATCAAAAGTATTTCCAAAGGAAGAGGGAAAAAGATGGACTCAGCAAAAGCTATCAGCGCTAGTGCGATCAATGCAAACGGTTTGTCACCCAGAGAAAGCATCCATTCATACAGCTCGCGAAGAGGTTTCAAGAGCAATGTCATATGTTTAGAAATCCACCAGATTGTAATTGCCAAAGCCGAGCATATGTCCCCCCAGACTTGAGTAATTGAGCGTGAGTTCCTCTCTCTTTAATTTTCCCCTGCTCGAGAACGACCAGGCGGTCAAGTTGCGCAATGGTCGATAAGCGATGAGCGATCGCGATAACTGTTTTGCCTGCCATGAGGTCGACCAATTCTTGCTGAATTTCAGCCTCGACCTCTGAGTCTAGTGCGGAAGTTGCTTCATCGAGGACTAGAATTGGTGCATTCTTAAGAATGAGCCTAGCAAGGGCTATTCTTTGTCGCTGGCCCCCGGAGAGTTTTACACCCCTTTCGCCCACGTGAGCATCCAAGCCTTTGCGGCCTTTATGATCCTCCAGGTCGGGCAGAAACTCTAGTGCTCGCGCCTTTTCCGCAGCCTCGATTACTTCTCTATCGGTTGCCCATGGGCGACTAAACCGGATGTTATCGCGAATAGATCGGTGCAATAGGCTAGTATCTTGAGTGACCATGGCTATTGCACCCCGCAAGCTATTTTGAGAGATCATTTTTATGTTTTGGCCATCGATAAGGATTTGGCCAGATTGAGGATCGAAGAAACGTAGTAAAAGATTTACCATCGTTGATTTTCCTGCCCCTGATGGGCCAACTAATCCGACGCGTTCGCCTGGCTCTATGGTGAGATTAAGATTGTCTAGTACTGCACTAGCTTGGCCATAGTTGAAGGAAATATTGTGAAATTCAATTAAGCCTTTTGATACATTCAGTTCTGGAGCATTCTTCTGGTCAACTAGTTGTGGTGTTGCTGATACAGACTCCGCACTTTCAGAAATGGTTCCAACGTTTTCAACGATGCCACTCATAACCCAGAAAAGATGGCCAGAATTATTCATAATGATTAGGGTAAGCGGTACTGCCGTGGCCAACGCAGCACCCTGATCACTACCGCTTGTCCAAAGCCATAGGCCTATCAACGAAGCACTAACAAGCATAGCAGTGCCCGCTATCGCGAGACAAGCGACTAGCCATGAGTTCGTTCGCATGACTCTTACCCAACCAAAATTAGTTTGGTCTATGGATTCTGCCACATAAGCCTGATCTTGATTGGCGTCAGCAAAGAGTTTGAGGGTTTGAATATTGGTGTAAGAATCAACCACTCTACCTGATAATTCTGATCGCATACCTGAATGCTGCCGGCTACGCCGCTGTATTTCTGGAAGATATCGCCACAGAAGAAGAGCAAATATGGCAGACCAGATCAGAACTGGAAGAGTCAGCCATAAGCTATAGTATGCTAGTACGATCACTGCACCCACTATGTAGATTACATTGTAGAGCAAGGTTCCACTTGCCTCCAGCACAACGTCGCGCAGCGAATATCCAAGCTGCATCACACGCGTAGATAAACGGCCTGCGAAATCATTAGAGAAGAAGCTCAAGTCTTGCTTTATAAGCTGGTTGTGAGCTTGCCAGCGAATTAAGTATGAGAAACCTGGTAGGATCGCTAAATCTCGAAAATAAACTCGGCTAATGAATACTGCCGGCGTTACAACACCAACCATGAAGAGCAAAAATATCAGTTGTGGGGCTTGCTCACTAAGTGCATCTGCTCGACTACCTACAGCAATACTTTGATCCGCTAGAAGCGCGACTAACACACCTAGAGAAATCGGGATCATTAGATCTGCGATGACCTCTAAAAGTCCCAGCACACTGCAGATTATCAAGGGCCATATGATTTGTTTTGCAAAAAACCAGATAAATCCAAATACGTTTTCTGGAGGTTGTAAACCCTCAGGGGCTGGGGCTAGAGGTTTAACTCGGCTCTCCAACCAAGTGAGAGGTTGGTCGCCCTCGGGTTGAATAGAGGTCTTCATTTTACTCGTCATATCATTAAACGTTCGGTAGGGGCACTAATATGGAAAATCTGGATAAATTTTATATTGATGGTGCTTGGGTTGCGCCGATAAGCGACCAAAAGATTGATGTTATTAATCCTGCTACTGAACAAAGTCTTGGGAATCTCTGCATTGGGTCAACAAAGGATGCAGATCGTGCAGTAATAGCCGCATCAAAGGCTTTTCAAACCTGGGGCTTAACTGAGCCATCTGAACGCCAAATTTTTCTTCGCAAACTATGCAAGGTCTATAAGCGACGCATTGATGAAATGGCCCAAGTGATTTCCCTTGAAATGGGAGCCCCGAAGGACTTTGCAATGAGTCCTCAAGCGGACAGCGCTTTGGGTACCTTTCAAGCAATGGTTGAAGGAATGGAGCACATTAATTGGTCAGGGCCTGTCGCACCTGGTCAGGTTGACTCATTTGTCATTCGTGAGCCAATTGGCGTGTGCGCTCTGATAACGCCCTGGAATTGGCCAATTTTGCAGGTTGCAATGAAAGTGGGTGCAGCAATTGCTGCGGGCTGTACTATGGTGTTGAAACCGTCTGAGTTATCTCCACTATCATCCATTTTATTAACTGAAATGATTCATGAGATTGGTTTGCCAAATGGGGTGTATAACCTCGTGAACGGAGACGGCGCTGGTGTTGGATCCGCACTCAGTAGCCATCCACTTGTTGATATGGTGTCCTTTACTGGTTCTACTCGAGCTGGCCGTCTCATTGGAGAAGCCGGTGCAAAATCGATTAAACGGGTTGCTCTGGAGCTAGGTGGAAAATCCCCAAACATTATTTTTGCAGATACAGATATTGATGAGGCAGTGACACGTGGCGCGAACCAAGTGTTCGATAACACAGGTCAGTCTTGCGATAGCCCTACGAAGATGTTGGTAGAGGATAAAGCCTACGATGCTGCAATAGAAGTAGCACAGAAGGCTGCTCTTAAGCGGGTGTCTGGTGATCCCTTACTTGCAGGAAATCATCTCGGGCCATTGGTGTCGCAGCTGCAGTATGACAAAGTCCAGTCAATTATATCGAGGGCTATAGATCAAGGAGCGGTTCTGGTTGCTGGCGGTTTGGGAAAGCCTGATGGACTTAACCAAGGCTTTTTCATGAAGACCACTGTATTAGCTGACGTAACGCCCGATATGGATATTTGGCATGACGAAATTTTTGGCCCTGTACTCACTCTAACACGTTTTAGAACGGAAGATGAAGCCGTGTTATTGAGCAATGATACCGAGTACGGGCTCGCCGGTAATGTTCAGTCAGCTGATTTTGAACGCGCGAAGCGGGTCGCGCGCCGTATCCGCGCAGGCTACATTACGATAAATGGAAATTGGCCTGGCTCCGGTGCGCCATTTGGAGGGTATAAGCAATCAGGGAATGGACGAGAAGGTGGCTTGCTTGGCATAGAAGATTTCCTCGAAGTCAAAGCTGTTGGAGGCTGGACAGGCGAGAGTTCTCACGGTGGTCTCTGGATACCTTCCTAGTTTTACACCGCACAGCTAGTTTAAAAACTTTCTTAGAGATCGAGCAGAAGTAGCTCTTTTTCAATAAAAAAGGGAGGCCAAGACCTCCCTATTTTAATTCCGCCCGTTCATTAATTATTCTGCAGCAGGTGCCAGAATTGCATCTCGCTCAGCTCTGCGCAGAGCTCGATTTTCGAATGCACGATCTATAAGAGCTGGCACTGATAAGGCGGCAGGTGTGAAGATCAAAGTAAGGATAGTCGCAAACGTCAAACCAGAGACAACTGCTTGCGCAAGCCCTGCCCACCATTGGGTGGCTGGCGAGCCAACGGTAAGTATCCCTGTGGTAAAGTCTATGTTCACTCCCATTGCCATTGGCAATAGTCCTAAAATGGTCGTCACGGTTGTCAAAAGCACGGGCCTTAAGCGCTGCGCACCAGTTAGTATTATCACCTGCAGTCGCTCTTCATAAGTTTTAGGTTTTCGCTCCCGCATCAGATGCTGATAAGTGTCTATTAGGACTATATTATTATTAACGACAATTCCTGCAAGTGCGATTATTCCGATGTTAGCCATTAGGTCTAGTGTGCCACCGCTTAAGAAGAGTCCTAAGAATACACCGCCAACAGACATGAACACCGCGATTAGGATGAGTACAGCATGATAGAACGAATTGAATTGTGTGATAAGAATTATAAACATCACAAACAGAGCAATTACGAAGGCTTGGCCGAGGAAGGCAAACGCTTCATTCTGCTCTTCGTTCGCGCCACGGAATATGGCTACCACATCACTGGGCAGATCTGCAGCACCAGAAGTAACCCATTCTTCAAGTTCCTCAACGTATTCCGAAACTACGCGTGATGTGCCGGGCGGAATATTGGCTTGTGGGGTAAGGGTTCTTGTACCGTCAAGCCTGGTAATAATGCCAGCTTTTGGTTCGTAAGTCAGTGTTGCTAGATCGCTAAGTGGAACTGCGCCGGATGGTGTAATAATGTTTACTGCCATGGCAGAGGCAAGGTCTCGATAATTTTCATTGTAGCGCAACCGGATATCGATTTCTTCGCTTGAACCAATAGGCCGGTAAGACGTCACTTTGAGACCTCGAGTTGCGAGTGAGATATATTGGCCGATCTCTGCCTTCGTGACGCCGCGTTCTGCTGCGCGAACCTCATCTACTTTTATGTGCGTTTCAAAGCCTGGAATGGTTAGCTTATCGTCAATATCGACCAGGCCCATTTCTTTGAACTTGTCTCCTACTATTCTAGCTGCTTGTGTAAGGCTCGCAGAGTCTCCGGTAGTCGACTGTAGCTGGAGCTGGAGATCTTTACCTGTAGGTGGACCTGCCGCTGGGAGAGTTAATTCGACATCGGCGGTAAACAATCCGGAAATGCGCTGGCGCAGATCTGCTTCTAAATCTGCTACAGCTCGTCCTGAGGTCGACACGCGCACGGCCCAATCCGTAAGTTCGACGTCAATCGTTGCGATTGTGTCTTCGCCTGGATTGGTTCCGGTTGCAACGAGGCGGAAGTTAGCGAATTCTCCATATTCGCGCTGCATGTCGAATACCAGTTGCTGGACCTGTTCTGCTCGCTCTTCTTTTTCTTCGATAGATAAATTACCTCGCTCTTTAACATTGATAATAAACTGTTCTGGGTCCACTTCAGGGAAAAATCCTGTCTTGGGTGTTGAGGCGCCAAAAATTATAAAAATAATAACAATCGCGGATCCCATAGTCCAAATAGGTGTGCGAACTGCACCATTAAGAACTCGGGCGTACAGACCTGTAAATCCTTGAAAATCTGATAGCTCGGATTCTTCCTCATCGGGTGTATCCGTTATAAATCGATCTCGGGCTGTCATCGCTACGATCCGCGGTACAAAAATCAACGATAGCAACATGATAGTGGCGCTTAGTATTTGAGCAATAGGTCCGCTGCCTGACAGAGTTAAAGGCACCACCACCAGCATTATTACAAAAATTACCCGCAAAAACTTCTCTAAATGTTCACCCAAAATCGGAACGAAGATCATTGCCATGAGCAATGATCCAGTAAGGGTTACGATTAGAGTTAAGGGCAAGTATCCCATGAAATCTCCAACGATACCGGGCCAGAATAGGAGTGGCGCGAACACTACAAGTGTAGTTGCCGTCGATGATATAATCGGCAGGGCCATGCGCTTAGCCGCTGCTACGTAGGCCTCTAGCCTAGCCATTCCTTTGGAAATTTGCCGGTCTGCGTACTCGGTTACGACAATCGCCCCGTCCACCAACATTCCTGACGCAAGAATGAGGGAAAACATCGTTACGATATTCATTGTAGCGCCATATGCATACAAAAATAGTATTCCGATCATCATCGATCCAGGGATTGCAATCCCAACTAAAAGTCCGGTTCGAAGCCCAAGAACTGCAACAATAACTACTAAAACTAGCAGGATGGAAATAGCGACGGCATTAATAAGATCGCTGAGCATTTGATTTACCAGGATGGACGAGTCTTGGGTAAAAGTAACTTCAATCTCTTGATTCCATTGGTCTAGGCCTGTGATCCCATTAACTAGGGTTCTTGTCTGCTGCGCGATTGCTCGAACGTTTGAACCAGACTTGCGCTTTACAACTAATGTGAGAGCTGGCTTCCCATTTACCTGAGCTAGTGTCTCTGCTTCAGTAAAGCTTTGCCTTATTGAGGCCACTTGCCCGAGCCGGATTTCTGTGTCGTTTGCTGCGACCAGTGTGATGTCAAAAACATCTTTCAATGTCTCTAGTCCTGAGTCAATTATGACTGCCGACTCTCCAATATCTGAGATAGATTTTGGCGTGCCAACACTTTGGTTTGCATTCACGACCTGGTTAGCAACTTGTCCGGGGGACAAACCGTAGTCTTCAAACACTGTTGGTGAAATGATAATTTCAGTTTGGATGCCCAGATCTCCGCTTAGCTCAGCCTCTTCAACACCGGGAATGTTTTCAATCTCGTCCTGTAGCGCTTCTGCCGCCAGCTTAAGATCTCTTGGGCTTGCGTTGCCAAAAAGGCTCACAACAATTACAGGAAACTCATCAGATATATTGATTGGAATTACCGTGGGAGCTTCTGCGCTCGCTGCGATATTAGACTCTCCGTCTTGTACAGCATTGCGCACTTCTTGAGCGCATGTATCTGGGGCAACATCTGGGAAGCATTCGACAGCAATGTTCCCACCATCATCATAAGCTGTCGCATTTACTCTCTCAATTACGTTTACGCCAAGTAACTCGTCTTCTAGTGGCTTTATAATTGTATCTGCTACATCTTCCCCTGAAGCCCCTTCGGCTCGGAGAGATATATAGGCGGCGCCTATGGAAATGTCGGGGTTGGTTTCCTTAGGAACCAGCATTGCCGCTCCTGCACCACCGAGCATAAGAAAAAATAGTACGAATAGGGTGGCGCGCCACTGACGGGCGGAAAATTCAATAATTGAGTCAATCACGTGTAAATATGTCCTGTAGTCTGCTGCACTGAAAACTAGTTCTGCCTGCGTCCGTCGACAAGATCACCAATCTTCACAAACCCGCCACGACCGATGATGAGGCGCAGAGGGCCATTACCAATGCGGTCAGCTGCTATTATTAACTCGCCCCCGTCGTTATAGTCAGAAAAATTGATTTCTAAGAATGCTACTCGGCTTTTGTCATCGACTACGAGAAGCCCTGTCGTCCCTTCGTCATCAATACCAAATGATGTGCTGGTGAGCGCTGACTGTGGGATCCGGTAGGCAGAGACTGGTTCGCTGGAAAATGTTAATGTAGCAAACTGGTTATCAACAATTGTTGGCTGGCCGTTTTCGATTGAGTTCTCTAACTCCACCTCTACTTCAAATGTTCGAGTGGCTGCTATACTCGTGGTATCAATTAATGTGATTGGTCCTGCTTGCTCCAAAGCCGTTGCCCCGTCTCCAATTACTACATTTACGATATCTCCAAGCTTAAGCGTTTGCCGCACCGTATCCGACACTGCAGCCCGCGCAACCATTGGATTAAGGTCTGTAATCGTAAAGATGTTATCGCCTGCATTAACAAGGCTTCCTACTTCCACTGTCCGTTGTTCAATTCTACCGGCGTAAGGTGCTCGAATTGAGAGGCGGTCCATATCCAGCTCAATTTGATCCAGGCTCGCTTCCGCACTTTCAAGGTTAGCATATGCTTGTGCTAAGCTAGCCTCGGCTTGAGGGATGCTAGCCTCTGCACTCTCGAGGTTTGCTTGTGCTTGTAGAAGCCCTGTCTCGGCTTGCGTGATGGATGCTGCTGCGTTAGCTCGTGCCTGAGCTAGGCTCGCCTCGGCTTGAGGGATGCTAGCCTCTGCACTTTCAAGATTTGCTCTCGCCTGCAGAAGCCCTGTCTCGGCTTGCGTAATGGACGCTGTCGCGTTAGCTCGTGCCTGAGCTAGGCTGGCCTCGGCTTGAGGGATGCTAGCCTCTGCACTTTCAAGATTTGCCTGAGCTTGCGATAAGCTTGCTTCAGCTTGAGCAATACTAGCCGACCCCTGCGCACTGGCGGCTAGGGCGGAATTAAGCGATTGGGTAGCCTGGCTTACATTTGAGTTTGCGTTCCGCCGCTGTGCCTCGCTGGCAAAGTCTCCAAGAGCAGTGATATCGGCCAAAGCTTGATTAGCGTCGGCTAAGCTTGTCTCAGCTTGGGCCACCTGTGCATTAGTTGAGCCAATTGATGCTTTTACTGAACTTAGGTTGGCCTCTGCCTGGGCTTTACTTGCCCTGACGCTTCCCAGGTTTGCTCTTGCTTGAGATAAGCTTGCTTCGGCTTGCGCAATATTAGCATCGGCATTTGCGAATGCCTGCACTAGAGCAGACTCGGCTTGAGGGATGCTAGCCTCTGCACTTTCAAGATTTGCCTCTGCTTGAGATAAACTTGCTTCAGCTTGAGCAATGCTGGATTCTGAATTTGAGTAAGCTTGCACTACTGCGGATTCTGCCTGCGGGATGCTAGCCTTTGCACTATCAAGATTCGCTTGGGCTTGCGCTAGACTTGCTTCAGCTTGAGCAATGCTGGCTTGGGCTTGAGAGATGTTTGCCTCGGCCTGTGTTTTTTGAGCCTCCCGACCATCTATAGCTAGTTGAGCAATAAGTTGTCCGCTTTCAACAAAATCACCTCGATCTGCAAATATCTCTTCAACTGGACTACTCGTCCGTGCTCTAATCTGGGTGCGGCGGTTAACGGACGTTGCTCCTGGTGCTTCAATTTCTGGGGTGAACATTTCCGGTTCAATTAATTCAAATGCAACCCGTTGGGGTCTGTTAAACTGCGCGCGGAGGCCTCCAAGTACATCTACCTCATTTACTCCGCCGATTAATGGGCCGTCTTGGGTTTCTCTAATCGTAGAGTTTCCAATTATGTCCGCCGCTATAGATCCCAGCTCATTGCCAAAGTCGTTAATACGTCGTTCCTCATTGCTAAGCACAAGAACACTTTCTGTGGTTGGACTATCAGCTTCCTCATTGTCCCCTTGAATTGATAGGGCTTTACCCAGGGTTTCAACTACTTCTGGGGTGATTTTTTCTTCAAAACTACTCGAGAAATAATTGGTAGCATTTGATAGTGAGAGGTCACCATCCCACCCCGCTATCACCATTTCTGACACCAAAGTAGTCATCTGCGAGCGCAGGTTGGACGTGATTGCTTCAAGATCGGCGCTATCGGATTCAAAGCCTATAAATAAAGAGGCCAAGGCATCAAATCGCTCCACATCCATCGAAATGGGGGTCAAATCTAGATCTGCAGGCAGACGTGTGGCGCTATCTGCCGGATCACGTGTGAATGTGGCAAGAGTTACGAAACCTCCGACGGCCAGCACAAAGAGAACAGCAACAAGACGGGAAATAAACATTAGGGGTGGGTTCCAGTGACAGATTAGTAACTTAATTTTTCCATATAGGTTAAAGTTTTCAACTTACACCCAGTAGCCCATGCAAAAAACAACAAGCATTTTTGAATCCTTGAAAGACCCTCAGAAATCTTAGCTTACTGAGGGTCTTGATTACGGTTCAAGTTTCTCTAAGCCAATTATTAAGTTGTTACATATTTAAGTGCCTCGTTTTCATGTGTTAGTGATGTATCTCGAGGGAAAGGTTGCATATGCCAGAGGCTGACAAGTCTGGCGAAAAAAGGTCGGGACTTGGGCGCCATGCCCCAAAAGGTCCGCCTAATAGTAAGCAAAGTAAGCCAAGGCACGCTCACCGAAAAGTGATGTCAGGCCGGCGTCGCGCCGCAGTTATTGACCTGGGAACTAATAACTGCCGGTTATTGATTGCTGAAGATTTTCGTGGGCCAAAGAGAAATCGAAGTGGAGAATTTCGTGTCATTGATTCTTTCTCTAGAATTGTCAGATTAGGGGAAGGTCTTAGCCAATCTGGTGTTCTAAATAGTGCAGCAATGGACCGGACAGTTGCAGCCTTAAAAATCTGTGCCAGAAAAATAAAGCGATCAGGTGCAAGTGACGTCCGAGCGGTAGCGACACAAGCTTGCCGCCAGGCAAGTAATGGGCGCGAGTTCATTGAACGCGTTAAGGTCGAAACAGGAATATCATTAATTACCATCGATCCAATGCAGGAAGTCCAACTAGGCGTTGCTTCGACCCTGCCACTTTTGAGGAAAAGGTGGTCATATGCCCTTATCTTTGATGTGGGTGGCGGGAGTACCGAAGTTTCCTTTCTACGGTTTGAAAAAGGGAAAGGTTTTCGGCTCAACGGTTCAATTTCTGTGCCTCTAGGTGTTGTTTCTCTTGCTGAAGATTTTGGCCATCGAGGTGAAGATTTAACCTCAGAGCGCTATGATGCTATGCGTTCCGAGGTATCTAAGCTTTTCCAAAGTTTTGCATTAGAGCATGGCATCGCCGTTTTGCAGGGCAAGCATCAAGTTCAGACCGTTGGGATGTCAGGGACAGTAACTACCGTGCGCGCTTTGGACTTAGGACTATCTTCTTATAACCGAAAAAAAGTAGACCGCACCCTATTTAACATGCGCCGCGCAGCTCCAATTCGCGAGGGCTTACTTGAAGGAGGGTTGGCAGGTCTTTCAGCCAATGGATGTATTGGAAAAGACAGAGCAGATTTGGTTTTACCTGGTATGGCCATACTAGAGGGCTTAGGGGACGTCTTTCAATTTCAACGTTTGCTGGTGCTCGATCGAGGCTTGCGAGAGGGGCTTTTAAATGAAGCCTTTGCAAGCGCTCGTAAGGATTTTCGTCGTTCGCATTCTACCGCTAACTCTGGGGAATCAATATGAAGCGCCCAATCGGACCAAGATCCAAACCTGATCTAAGCAAAATTGAAAATACTAGCCAGGGTTTAGGGCAGGGACAACGCAACCTCGCGGTTAAAGTTAAGACTGCAAAGCGGCGAAAAATTGCGTCTACTCAGTGGCTTGAGAGGCAATTAAATGATCCATACGTCGCTGAGGCTAAACGTTTAGGTTACCGGGGTAGGGCTGCCTTTAAATTGTTGGAGCTTGATGAGAGGTTAAAGTTTCTCAAACCCAATAGCCGCATCGTTGATTTAGGTTGTGCACCGGGTGGCTGGCTTCAAGTGATGTCTAATCGATGTAAATCAGGACAGATTGTAGGCATTGACCTGCAGGAAATTGAGCCCGTGCCGGGCACGCTGTCTGTTGTTGGCGATGTAAGAGATTCCGATGACATGGAGCGCATTCGCGATTTGCTCTTGGGACCAGTGGATGCAGTGGTGTCTGACATGGCAGCTGCTTCAACAGGTCATAGTCAAACGGATCATATGCGAGTCATGCATCTTATAACAATTTCGTATGAGTTCGCGCGCAAAGTGCTTCGTCCTGGGGGGTTATTCCTCGCGAAGACATTGAGAGGTGGCTCCGACAATGAGTTGCTGGCAGACCTAAAGCTATCATTTGAAAGGGTTAGACATGTGAAGCCTAAATCATCGCGAGATGATTCAAAAGAAACCTTTTTGGTTTGCGAGAGGTTTAGGGGTAGTAATTCTGAGGCAGGGTAGCTAGGGCGGGGTGTCATCTAATGAAGGACCTCTTTTCCCGATGACAACGTCAAACAAAAAATCAATTCCGCTAGCACTTACTTTCGATGATGTGCTCATGCAGCCTGCAGCTTCCGCTGTCCTTCCAGGTGAAGTTGATACTCAAACTTCCCTAACAAAAACCCTAAAATTGGGCATCCCTCTTATTTCGGCAGCTATGGACACTGTCACCGAAGCACGAATGGCAATTGCTATGGCGCAGATGGGTGGCCTGGGCGTGATCCACAAAAACTTAAGCATTGAGCATCAAGCTTCGAGGGTTGCTCGGGTTAAGAAATTTGAGAGCGGAATGGTAGTAAATCCTCTGACATTAAACCCGTCTTCAACGCTGGGAGATGCTCTTGATTTGATGGAAATGCACAAAATTTCCGGGCTGCCAGTTGTCGAGACAGGATCTGATAGACTTGTTGGCATATTAACTAACCGAGATGTTCGATTTGCAAGTGCGATGGACATGCCTGTATCAGAGTTGATGACGAGAGATGTTGTCACGGTAAACGAGGGTATTAGCCACGATGAGGCTCGACAGATACTTCACCAGCATCGGATTGAGAAGTTACTTGTAACGGATGCTGCAGGAAAGTGTATTGGCCTAATCACAGTAAAAGACATTGAAAAAGCACAGAAGTTTCCGAACGCAACAAAAGATGATCAAGGACGTTTATGTGTTGCCGCTGCCACTGGAACGGGGGCCGACGGTTTAGCTAGAACCGAGGCTCTAATTAATGCTGGCTGTGATGTGATAGTTGTAGATACGGCGCATGGCCACTCTGAGGGAGTTCTTTCTCAGGTCACGGCTGTCAAAAAACTTTCTAACGCAACTCAAGTTATTGCGGGCAATGTAGCGACTGCTGATGGAGCAAAAGCACTTATAGATGCGGGTGCTGACACTGTAAAAGTAGGGATAGGCCCTGGTTCGATTTGCACAACTCGTATTGTTGCTGGCGTGGGTGTTCCTCAACTGCACGCAGTAATGGAGGCGTCGAGGGCATGCGATTTACAGAATATACCGGTAATTGCTGATGGTGGCTTAAAGTACTCAGGCGATATGGCCAAAGCAATCGCTGCAGGTGCTAACGTGTGTATGGTTGGCTCCTTATTGGCCGGTACCGATGAAGCTCCTGGAGAGGTGTTCTTATACCAAGGGCGTTCATATAAGGCATATCGTGGGATGGGATCTCTTGGAGCTATGTCTCGCGGTTCTGCAGATCGCTATTTTCAAGCCGATGTAAAGTCTGAATTGAAGTTGGTTCCAGAAGGTGTTGAGGGACAGGTGCCTTACAAGGGCCCAGCTGGAAATGTTGTTCATCAGCTAGTCGGAGGTCTCAAAGCTGCAATGGGGTATACTGGTCATGGGTCTATATCCACAATGAGAGGCGGGGTTGAATTCGTGCAGATTTCTGGAGCAGGGCTAAGGGAATCCCATGTTCATGATGTAGCGATAACGAAAGACGCGCCGAATTATGGCAAGACAGGTGGCGCATGACCGATTCAATTTTGATCTTGGACTTTGGATCGCAGGTCACACAATTAATTGCGCGCCGAGTTAGAGAGGCAGGTGTTTACTGCCAAGTAATGCCCTACAACTGTGATCCTACCAGGGCTGTTTCTTTAAACCCCAGAGGGATAATTTTGTCTGGTGGCCCTGCCTCGGTTACGGATACTAATTCACCAAAAATACCAGATTTTGTATTAAATTTGGATGTTCCAATTTTTGGAATCTGTTATGGCCAACAGGCCTTAATGCAGTCCCTTGGAGGTAAAGTTTCCAAGTCAGACGCCCAAGAGTTTGGCCGATCTAGTTTGGATATTGTTGCTGACCATCCGCTTATTTCTGACTTTTGGGTTCCTGGGCTTACCCCGCAAGTTTGGATGTCCCACGGTGATAAGGTTACGGAGCTCGCAGAAGGTTTCCGGGTGCTAGCGAGGTCAGCTGGTGCCCCTTATGCGCTCGTGGCGCACGAGACCAAGCCCTGGTTTGCAAGCCAATTTCATCCAGAAGTTGTCCATACCCCAGATGGTGCAGCGTTACTTGGAAGATTTGTTCGTGAAATCTGTGGATGCTCTGGGGATTGGACTATGGCCTCTTATCGATCACAAGCAATTGCTTCAATTCGAAGACAAGTGGGCTCATCTAAGGTTATTTGTGGCTTATCGGGTGGCGTGGACTCATCGGTTGCGGCAGTCTTGTTGCATGAAGCAATTGGCGACCAATTGACCTGTATCTTTGTGGATCATGGATTGCTGCGCAAGGATGAGCGTTCAGAGGTTGAGGCCCTTTTCCAAGGTTCATACAACATTCCGTTAATTACAGTTGATGCATCACGGGCTTTTTTTGATGAACTTGAGGGAGTCAGTGACCCGGAAGTAAAGCGCAAAATAATTGGCCGAATGTTTGTCGAGGTTTTTGAAGCAGAGGCGAAAAAAATCCAAGGTGTTAATTTTTTGGCGCAAGGCACCCTTTATCCAGATGTTATAGAATCAGTCAGCTTTGACGGAGGGCCGTCTGTAACAATAAAATCTCATCATAACGTTGGTGGATTGCCAGAACGAATGGGATTAAAGCTGGTCGAGCCACTGCGTGAATTATTCAAAGATGAGGTTCGCGCACTTGGGCGAGAAATGGGTATGCCAGAAATGCTAGTTGGTCGGCATCCGTTCCCGGGCCCAGGTTTGGCTATCAGAATCCCTGGCGAAGTTGATAGTGATTCCGCAGATCTTCTCAGAGAAGTTGATGCAGTTTATCTCGATCAAATTAGAAGAGCAGGTCTATACGATAAGATTTGGTAAGCGTTCGCAGTTGTACTTCCGGTTCGCTCGGTTGGAGTTATGGGTGATGGCCGCACGTATGAGCGGGTTGCTGCACTGCGCGCAGTAACGTCCACGGACGGTATGACGGCTGATGTGTACCCATTTGAGGCCGGCTTTTTAACTGAAACAGCGACGAGAATTATCAATGAGGTGCGTGGTGTTAACCGCGTTGTTTATGATTACACCTCAAAGCCACCAGGCACTATTGAGTGGGAATAAGTTTAAACAGTTCACTTTAGTGCCAGTTTAAAAACGCTTTACCAATATAGGATTTTGAGACGTGAGCTTAATTGATATTTTATTTATTGTTTCAATTTTATCTTGTGCTTTAGTTACGGGCTTTATCTTCACATATGCAATTGTGGTAATGCCTGGTATTTCGAAGCTTAATGACAAAGACTTCATAAGAGCATTCCAAGTGACAGATGCCGTCATACAAAATAACCACCCTTTATTCATGCTGGCATGGGTAGGTTCCATTATCTCCTTGTTTGGGTTGAATGTAATGTCGATTTTGACCCACGGCCTAACAGGCAGTTGGGCGCTAGCACTTATCGGCGCTATCTACTTGATTGGTGTTCAAGGTTTAACTGTTACAATCCACTTGCCGTTAAATAATCGCCTGAAAGCAATTGAAGTCGACATCGTTGACAATGACCAATTGAGCAAAGAGCGCATGAACTTTGAACCTAAGTGGAATTACTATAATAGTATCCGAACGGGCATTTCTTTTGCTGTAAGTGTGGCACTTCTAATCCTGATGGCGTTGCAGTAAAACAGCAAACTTGGCTGGAAAAATCATAGAAAGAAGCGTTTTTTCTAGGCCCTTTTTGAAATGGGTTCTGGATGGATATGTTAACGATTGAAACTAAGCGATTGCTTTTGCGACCGCTTAGCACCGCTGACGTTTCTGATTTGCTGGAATTTCATGGTGATCAAAGAGTTGTTAGTTATCTTCCTTGGACTCTCCGCTCGGCGATCGATGTCGAGGTTGCTGTGGAAAGCTACAGCGATTGCGTAGCAGAGCTAACCAGTGAAGGGGACTATTTAGTTTTAGGCTGGGAGCTTAAAACCACTGGTAAAGTAATAGGGCAGTCCAATGCATCACTGTTATCCCACGCCAGTAAAACCGCGGATGTAGGGTGGGTAACAAACCGGTCATTTTGGCGAGAGGGCTATGCATTTGAAGCTAGTGAGGCATTTCTTAACTTCTTGCTGACGCAATCTTCTGTTCACAGAATTGTTGCTAATATTGATACAAGGAATCCTGGGTCAGCAGCCCTCGCCAAAAAGTTGAGACTTCGGTTAGAGGGGGAGTTTAAGAAGTCAGTATTTACTAAAGGTGAATGGTGCGACATGTGGCTGTATGCTGCGTTGAGGGAAGAAATTTTGGACTAGGTTTTTGTTGCCATCAACCCCTTGTTACCTCTAAGATTTATGAGATCTTCTGATTGACGATTAAGCAAGAGAGGCGCCTGTTTAAATGACTAAAATTGTATTAATTACGGGTGCGGGTCGAGGTATTGGCCAAGCAACCGCCATGGCATTGGCTAGCCCAGATATTCATTTAATATTGACGTCTCGAACTGTTGCAGAGCTGGAGCATACAGATGATCTGGTGCGCACGCGCGGCGGGACTTCAACTCTTGTGCAACATGATTTGCGAAACTTTCCAGGCATACAGGAGATGGCACGAAGTTTATCGAAGAGATTTGACCAGGGGTTAGATGGCCTTGTTTTAAACGGTGGAACTCTTGGTCGCTTGCAGTCGGTGGAAGATTTAGAGCCAGCCCATTTTGGCGAAGTGATGGAAACAAATTTAATGGCAAACTTTGTATTTCTCCAGGCCTTCGCTCCGTTACTTAGAAAAGCCAAAGGGCATGTGATGGCGTTGACAACAGGTGCCGTGCTTAATCCCAGATCATACTGGGCAGCCTATGCATCTTCTAAAGCTGGCTTAGAGGCTTTGATGATGGCATTTTCTAATGAAACCTCCCGTCAGGTTAAGGCAACTCTCTTTGATCCAGGAAGAGTTAGAACTGATATGCGAGCAACCGCTTATCCAGGAGAGGATCCTATGACTGTTCGTTCAGCTGATGAGGTGGGTCGCGTCATAGCAAATCTTCTGTTTGATCCAGAACTGGAATCTGGCCAACGATTGCACGCAGACAATTACTAAAGTTTAAGTTTTAGTTTGCCAGACAGCAGACAATATTTGTAAAAATTCCTGAGCAACTATTCATCGCTGTAAGGATTTTTCCCCTGCCGGAAATTTAGGCGGAGAGGTGGCCCCCAAAAATCAAATGCGTCACGCAAACTATTCTCCAAGTAGCGCTCATATGACTTAGGTAAATCGTTTACCCGAGTTCCAAAGAAAGCAAAGGTCGGAGGCCGGGATTTTACTTGAGTACCGTAGCGGATCTTGACCCGGCCTGAGCCAACTAGAGGTGGTGGGTGCCTGTCGATTGCCGCGCGCAGCCATGTGTTAAGATCTGATGTGCTTAATCGCCAATTCCATGCGCCATAAAGTGCAACAGCGCTATCTAATATTTGGTGCAGATTCTTTCCGTGAAGAGCCGAAAGCGTATGAACCGGAACACCCTTGGCTTGGGTTAAAGATATCCCAAGACGATGATGAATCTCTTTCAAAGTAGATTGACCATCACTAACCTGATCCCATTTGTTGATCGCAATGATTAAATTTCGCCCTTCTTCCAAGACGTGGCGCGCAATATCTAAATCTTGCTTATCAAGTCCTAATTCCCCATCGAGCATCAAAACCACGACGTGCGCGAATCTGATTGCTCCAAGACTTTCGCCTGCTGACAGTTTTTCGAGGCTCTTCTTTATTCTCGCTTTGCGGCGCAAACCCGCAGTATCGATTAATTCTAACTGATGATCGCTGTGTAGAAATGGAAGTGTAATGGAGTCTCTAGTCAACCCAGCTTCAGGACCCGTAAGCAAGCGATCGTTGCCCAACAGGGCATTAATAAACGTAGATTTTCCCGCGTTTGGCCTTCCGACAATTGCTAGACGTAAAGGCGTCTCTTCATTTTCGTCTTCACTATAACCATTAGAGGTTCCGCTCTTTTTTGCCCATTCATCACCCCACGCTGATATAGCATCTAATAAGTTTCCCACACCGTCTCCATGCTCCGCGGAAACTCCGATTGGTGAACCAAGTCCAAGGGAATAAGCCTCTAGTATCCCACTTTGACCTGCTTTACCTTCACATTTGTTGGCAATCAAAAGAACATCTTTGCCAGACTTTCTTATCAGTTCGGCGAAGTGCTCATCAAATGGCGTTAACCCTGAACGTGCATCAATCATGAAGACAATTAGATCTGCTTGCTCCATAGCGTTCCGTGTCATCGCTGTCATTCGGTCAGCTAGGGCGTCTAATTTTCCCTCCTCCTCAAGTCCTGCCGTATCAATTAGGTTAAAGTGCCGCCTACCAATTCGAATAGCTGCCTCTTTCCAATCCCGGGTGACGCCTGGCATATCATGCACCAATGCAATTCTTCTGCCTGCTAGACGATTTAGCAGAGTAGATTTACCAACATTGGGTCGGCCTACCAGTGCGAGAGAGGGGCTTGCCATGCTATTACTACCTTAACGAAACGCCCTTAGCCGACCATCTTGGGTACTGACTAACAAGGTCCCATTAGCCAAGCTTAGGGGAGCTATGATTGCTGAGCCAATATCTATCCGAGAGATTATTTCGCCATTTACCGGGTCTGCAAATATGAGCTCACCAGAGTTTGATCCGACTACCAATCTTCCTCCAGCAGTGATTGGCCCGAACCAACCAAGGTTCTGTGCTTGCGAATCATGCGCTTTTCCACCCAACACCGTTGACCAAATCTGAAGTCCTGATCGTCTATCAAATCCGCGCAGAATTCCGTCTTTAGTTATCATGAAAAAATATTCATTTGTTACGGCCGGGGTCGCTGCGCCGCCAATTGGTATGTCCCAGAGGACCTGCCCAGTGCCCCTATTCAACGCAACTGTTCGATCTGCCCACGAGGACGCAATAATTGCATTTCCATCGAGCACTGGGAGCGCCCGTACATCAGATATGCTATCGTTAAGTCGCCCCGTAGTCCCTAGGAGATTCATATCGTAACGCCATGCTTCCTGGCCGTTTGGTAACACCGCCATCAGCACACCGTCTGGCCGAGCGATGTATATGGCTTGGTCGTCTCCAGCGGGCGTATTTGCGGCCATAACTCCGGTAAGACTTTGTGGAGCTGCTAATTTCCAATGCACCTCTCCACTCGCCCCCAGGGCAGTTACTTGACCTAAAATATCAGTCGCATAAATTAGATCATCTACTATCAGAGGTCCTGCCCTTGACGGCACTTCTAGGTCCACCGTCCACTTTATCGAACCTGATAAGGGATCAATGGCATGAGCATTTCCTTGTCCAGTAGTGGCATAAAGAATGTCTTTATCGAGTGCTATACCCCCTCCAAATGCATCTCGCTCCCTCGCAATACTAAGATCAGTTCGCCAGAACTGTTCGCCACTAGACAGGTCTAAAGCATGTAATTGCATATCCCAAGAAAGGTGATAGACCACCTCATCACTTACAAGTGCTTCCATTGACGCCACGCGACCGCGCTGCATTCTTCCACTTAACCTTTGAGACCAGATTTCTTTAGGATCAGCTCCAAATGCAAGATGTTCTGTCAGATGGAGCCCATTTCGATGAGGTTGCGCCCACTCGGAATTAACAATTTGTTGGCTTGGGAGGCGGCCACTACCTGGAGCTGATTCAATAATCCGCGCTACGCTATCTAAACCCGGGCGGCCTTCAACAGTTGCCGTATTTACACCCCTGCCGCATCCTGACAAAAAACTGCACGCGATACAAAAAACTGCAACGTAGTTAAGTTTTGAGGTCGTGAAGAGGGTTCGATTCAAGCGAAGTCCTTAACAATTAAATCAACTTACAACCAGATTTTAAAGTGATTTAGCCAGGCTAGCTACTGCCTCAGCTAAGCTTGAGGCGAGAGTTGCATTCTCACTTTTGTCCGCTAGGTCCAGAGTTTCTAATGCATTGGGAACATTACCTTGGTGCATTTGGCTCAGTGCTTTCAGGACAGGTACTAGGTCTGAGTATGCCGATCTTTGGCCTAAAACTTCAATATGTGCAGCAATCTCACTGTTTGGTATCAGGCCGTGGCCAAACCAGGCTAGTTTCATTCTTGTAGCCATAGCGAGATGCTCATTCGAGTCTGGGTTTTCCAGATATGAGGTCCATGCTTCAACAGCTGCATTTAATTGACCTCCTAGCCATAGGCTGTCGCCAATTTTGAAGTTTGATAGCTCAGCAAAACCTGAATCTGAGTTTGTTAAATCTGTTAAAATATTGCTTGCTGCCTCAGGGTCCGCTAACATGAGCTGGATGCTTTCTTCAAAGCTTGTAGCCTCCGCTAAAGCTCTCCGCTCAGTCTGGTTTTGCCAGTTGAAGAAGAAGAATAGCCCGCCAATTAGAACAGCTAGGAAAACGCCTATAGGCATTCCCCATTTTTCGAGAAACTGTTCATTTTTATCGCGGGCGATTTCGTCATCTATCTCACGCAGGAGGTCACTCATGGAACGTACTTTCTAATTTAGAGTGTTGAGGCCACTTAAGGATCCTAAGCCTTTTTGCCAATAGGGTAGTGCTTTGAAAAAGTATTGAATAGGGTTGTCTTTCACGCTGTAATCGTGAACTTAAGATCCATGGGTAAAATCGTACCTTTTGTTAAGCCAGTTTCTAAGCAGATAAAAAAAATTGCGAGAGGTTCGAAAGCAGGTCGGCGGCAGAGCAAAGTTTTATTTTTTGAAAGGTCTGAATTGGCTAGTTTGCTGTCAATATATTCAGGACAAGTGGCAAAGGGGCTTTGGAGAGATTACGCGGTTGATTTTTTACCCGGACAAGCGCTTTTCTCGGTTTATCGGCATGCGCATGAGGCTTCTATCTTATCTATTTCGAAGCAAATCCAGCCAAATGGTAAAGGACGAGAGTTCGTGCTTTATGCGGGACCTCGCCGTATAGCTCGTTCAGATGAGTTGGTGGGCCTCTATAGCGCTATTACCAGGGCCACAAAACAGACTTAGTCTCTCGAAATTTTAGAAACATGAGCTAGAAGGTCCCGAATGTGGCTAAGCTGGGCGTGGTTTTGTAAAACCTCTTTCTCATCTGCCTTAGTTGGACCACTTATCGCCATTTTGAATCCAAGCTTTGCAGCTTCTTTTAATCGAGCATTGGAATTAGCTACCGATCTAATTTCTCCGCTTAAACCGATTTCACCGAACAAAACTTGATCATTTAATAGTGGAGTGTCTGATATTGACGATAGAATAGCGGCAGCTACAGCTAAGTCTGCAGCTGGTTCGCTTACTCTAAGTCCACCCACTACGCTCAAGTAGACATCTTTTACTCCAATTTGGAGGTTACAACGTGAATCTAAGACAGCAAGAATCATGGCTAGGCGCTGGGAGTCCCAGCCTACAACTGACCTTCTGGGGGTGCCTAGAGGTGATGGAGTTACTAAAGCTTGAATCTCAACGAGTAGGGGCCTTGTACCTTCGATTCCTGCAAATATTGCGGTTCCAGGCACCAAGGTTTGTCGATCAGAAAGGAAGAGCGCTGATGGATTTGTAACTGGCTCCAGACCTGACTGAGCCATTTCATAAACACCAATTTCCTCTGAGGGGCCAAACCTGTTTTTCAATGCCCGTAAAAGCCGGTATTGGTGATTTCTATCGCCCTCAAAGTGCAAAACAGTATCGACCATATGCTCTACGACTTTTGGGCCAGCAATTGTGCCTTCTTTTGTTACGTGCCCTACAAGGAGTAAAACAAGGCCCCTCCGTTTTGCGAGCCTTATAAGCTCCTGACTTGCACCACGAACTTGGCTGACTGTCCCTGGTGGACTGTCTAAGTTATCGAGGTAAAGGGTTTGGATTGAGTCGATTACTAGTACTTCTGGCGGATCGTTATGGTCAAAAGTTTCAATAACATCTCGGACAGAAGTTGAGGCAGCTAAAGTCACGGGAGCCTCTGAACAATTCATTCGTACTGCGCGAAGTTGCACTTGCGCTACTGATTCTTCACCGGTGACATAGGAAACTTTGTGGCCATTTTGAGCTAAGTTGGCGAGAGTTTGTAGCAGAAGCGTAGATTTTCCAATACCGGGATCTCCCCCGATAAGGACTGCTGAACCCGGCACAAGGCCACCGCCAGTGACGCGGTCAAACTCTTCATCACCTGTCCTTATACGTTCGATTGGCTTAAGATCTGAAGATAACTTAGTTACGCTAAGTTTTTTTCCTTTGAGCTTTCCTCTGAGGCCGCCGGGAGTTGTCTCTTGTGCTACTTCTTCAACAATAGAGTTCCAAGCTCCGCAGCTCTCGCACTTTCCTGACCAGCGCCCAGAAACCGCTCCGCACGACTGACAAATGAATTGGCTCGAAGTTCTAGCCACGGGTAAGGGGTCCCTCTACCTGACAATCTACAAATTGACGGATGTAGGCTATTTCGCTTGTATCTAATTCGTTTGTGCTACCGGTCCAAACAATGCATCCATTATGGATCAAGGCAACACGGTCTGCAATTTGCCGAGCGCTATGTAAATCATGGGTTATTGTTAAACTGGTTGATCCGCGTTCTTTCCTTAAATTAGCAATTAGTGAGTTGATCTGCTTTGCCGATATTGGGTCTAGACCTGTAGTAGGTTCATCGAACAGCATAATGTCCGGGTCGGCGGCTAACGCTCTTGCTAAGCCCACTCTCTTTTGCATGCCGCCTGATAACTCTGAGGGATACTGGTTCGCGACCCCGGGTGACAGGCCGACTTTATCAAGTAAATCGATCGCTTTCTGCATCGCATTAGTATCCCTCCGCTCTAAGAAACGAAAAGCAATATTTTTCCAGATAGGGAGTGAGTCAAACAAAGCTGAACTTTGAAAAAGCATACCCACACGGTCGTTTATAGATTTTGTAACAGGCTGGTCATCAATTTTGATGTGACCTTTATCTGGCTTGAGAAGACCGAGAAGGCACTTCAAGGTTACAGATTTACCTGTTCCTGACCGTCCGAGTAGTACTAGGGACTCTCCCTTCATGATTTCTAGGTTCAAACCTTGAAGAACCTGCTTTTGTCCAAATGACTTGTAGATGTTATCAAAGAGGATCATGCTGCAAAAAACCTCACAGTAATAAAATAGTTTGCAGCTAGAATTGAAATAGAGGAGAGCACTACAGCTTGCCTTGTTGCGCGACCGACGCCCGCTGCCCCCCCGTTCGCGTAGTACCCTTGATAGCTTGAAATTAGTGCGATTAAGAAGCCAAACACGGCTGCCTTGAGAAGCCCGATAGCCACGTCAGTTAGTTGATAGGATTCTCTTGTGGTAGATATGTAAACTTCTCCACTGAAATTGAGGCTTACTGTTGCAATGAGGTATGCTGCAAGTATTCCAATGATATTGGCGACCAGAACTAAAATGGGAAGCGTAATCGTAGCCGCCAATAACCTCGGCGTAACTAGGTAGCTGATTGGGTCGGTTGATAAGGTTTGTAGAGCATCAATTTGCTCTGATACTCTCATTGTCCCAAGCTCGGCTGCCATGGCCGCACCCACCCTTCCTGCAAGCATCAAACCAGCTAAAACTGGCCCTAATTCTTGAACTAGAGCCGTTAGCACAACTCTTGGTGCTGTTTGTTGTGCCAATGTTTGACTTCCTAGTTCTGCAAGGCCGGCATAAGACTGGAGAAGCAAAACTAGGCCCGAAAAAGCTGCGGTTAATCCAATAACTGGGAGAGAGAAAAAACCCACCTCGATGATTTGTTGAAGCCATATTCGAGGGCGCACGTATCGCAGACCTATTACGGCCTGATATGCAAGAAGTACGATGCGCCCTATATTCGCTGCGCTTTCCAATGTTTGGCGACCAATGTTCCTTATCTTAGAGATCAACATATGTCCGAGCAAATCTGTTACCTAGGCTTGTCAAAATTTCATAACCGATCGTTCCCCCACTTTCACCTATGTCGTCGAGGGTTTGGTTTGGACCAATAATTTCTGCTTGCACTCCTGTCATACTTTGCTCTGGTCGTAGATGGGTTACTTCAACAGTAATCAGATCCATAGATACTCGTCCGACAATTGGGCAGGGAACTCCATCAATAAAAATTCTACCAGTATTAGATAAGGATCGTAGCAAGCCATCCGCGTAACCAATTGATATCGTTGCAATCCGTGTTTTATTTTTTGCAGTCCAGGTTGAGCCGTAGCCCACAACATCGCCTTTCGCAATTGTCCTAGTTTGTAGAATAGGAGCTCTTAAACTTACTACTGGCGTCATAGGGTTGGATCGCTCCGGTGTCGGATTGATGCCATAAATTGCAGCACCAGGCCGAACTAGATCGAGCGCATAGTCAGAGGGCAAAAAGCATCCCGAAGAATTAGCGATTGATTGTTGCCCTAGTGGAAGTCCAGAAATTGCTTCCTTAAAATTTCCGAATTGTATCAGATTAGTCTCGCAGGCTTTCATTTCAGCACTGGCTAGGTGTGTTAGGTAAAGTAAAGGGGAGAAAGCGCTGAGCAGTTCTGCTTTTTCTTTCAATTTGCGGATGTCTTGTTCATCTAAACCAAGTCGTGCCATCCCGGTGTCTATGTGAACTGCTGCCGGTATTTTATCGGCTTTGGAGGCCGCGTGGCCTAGCCATAACTCGATTTCTGAAAGCTGGTTTAACACAGGGATTAGTCGGTAGTGGGAATAGACCGATAATTCGTAACGGTTTAATCCCGACAGAACGTAAATGGCAGCATCTGGGAGTATTTGCCTAAGCTCTAAAGCTTCAGATAGGTGGGCGACAAAAAACACACGGGCACCAACTTTCCACAAGACTGGTGCGACCTGTTGCATCCCTAAACCATAGGCGTCAGCTTTTAAAACTGCGGAAGTATATGCTCCATTAGCACTCGCTATTTCCGTCAAGTTAAGAAAATTTTCCTGCACTGCAGCGAGAGAAATAGATACTAATGGCTGATCGCTGCGGCGCAGTGCCCTCAGATCTGCTGCTGCTAGCCTAGTCATTGTTTGTGGGCGCGATGGAATAATCGTCCTCCCAATTTGAGAACTTAGTTATAGCACCTTCGAAGAAGAGCGGAATATCTCGAGTGGGGCCATGTCGGTTTTTCCCAATTATTAGAGTGGCTTTATTATCGATCTGTGCCATGTGTTCGACCCAAGCGGTGTGTCGCTGCTGAAATTCGTCCACGTTTTCTTCCGCGCGCTGCTGGGGTTCCCTTTGTCGGTCATAGTAAGCTTGCCTATATATAAACATCACAACATCAGCATCCTGTTCTATGGACCCGGACTCGCGCAGATCAGCTAGCTGAGGTCGTTTATCATCTCGTGCTTCGACTTGACGAGATAATTGAGAGAGAGCGATAATTGGCAGATCCAATTCTTTTGCGACTGCTTTTAATCCTCGCGAAATTTCGGATATTTCTTGCACTCGATTTTCACTACCACCACGACCTGTGCCTTGCATTAGCTGCAAGTAGTCAACAATAATCAAATCAAGCCCTCCATGTGTTCGTTTCAGTCGGCGCGCTCGAGTCCTAAGACTAGGGATTGATAAAGCTGGGGTATCGTCGATGAAAAAGGCCATTTTTTCAAGATCAGCGCCTGCTTCGTGGATCTTGTAGAAATCACGTTGATCAAAATCGCCCTTTCTAAGTTTAGAGGAAGATATGCCGGAAACTTCTGCAAGAAGGCGGGTTGCTAATTGTTCAGCGCTCATTTCCATGGAGAAGAAAGCTACTTTGGCGTTTTTGTATCTGCAGGCATTAATTGCTGTGTTAGTTGCTAATGCCGTTTTCCCCATAGCTGGCCTCGCTGCAAGGATCAGTAGATCAGATTTTTGTAAGCCGCCAAGCGTTTGGTCTAACTCGGTAAAATTTGTTGCTAAACCGGATACTGCGCCCGGATTAGCAACGGCATCAGCAATCATTTTTACGGCATTAGCTGTTGCATCCGATAGGGATACTGGCCCTGAATTTGCTAGCCCGTTCTCTGCAAGACTAAAAAGTTTGGCCTCGGCACGTTCAATTTGGATTGATGCAGGATCGTCAACATCTTGGTCAAAAGCCTCATTAATTAAATCAGCACCGGTGTCTATGAGTTGGCGTCGAAGGTAAAGGTCATGAATTGCTTGACCATAGTCTCGCAGAGGTGCCGAGGGTACGGCAGCTGTTTGAAGGTCTTCTAGATATTGGCCATATCCCGCTGAAGCCAATAGCTGCTCGTTCTCGAAATAGGGGCGCATCTTGAGCGCATCAACCTGACCCGTTTCTGACAACTTGGTCAGAGTATCGAAGATTTTTGCATGTGCTTCTTCGCTAAAATGCTCTGGCTGTAAGAAATCAGCCATATCATCTAATTTTTCATTGTTGAGCATTAAACCGCCCAGAAGCGCTTGCTCAAGTTCGATTGATTTTGGGGGTGTTCGAGGATCCTCGCTTCCTGGAGACAGGAGGTATTCGGTGAGTTGCTTAATGGCTTCCATCACTAAGCCTCAAAACAAAAAAGGTGGCTTCGAAAAGCCACCTTAATTTTTATATGTTATCCACAGTCTGTTAAGACTGGGGATAACTACATTTTTGTTAAAGCAGAGAAATTGCAATCTATTCAGTGAAAGTGGCACTGAGCGACTAATTTACGCCTCGGCTGCTGCTGCTTCTTCCGCCGCTACCTCTGCCGCAATTTCAGCTGCAAGTGCTTCCGCCTCAACTTTTGCTTCATCTGCTTCCGCTTGAGCAGCCTCAGCTGAGGTCATTACTAGCTCACCGCGCAAGTAGGCTTCGCCTTCTTCTTTGGATTTTGCAGCCGCTACTTTTACAGTAACCGAAACCTCAGGGTGAAGTTTGATTTGTAACTCTTGCAGGCCGAGGGTTTTGATAGAACGATCAAGAACTACTTGGCTACGGGTGATGGTAAAGCCTCCTTCTGTCACGACATCAGCAATGTCGCGTGTCGCAACCGAGCCATATAGGATTCCAGTGTCTGATGCTTGACGAACGAGGATAAATCCCTGACCATCGAGGCGTTTTGCTACTGACGAGGCTTCTTCTTTGGCTTTGAGGTTATCTGCTTCAAGCTGAACACGTCGAGCTTCAAATTCTGCCATATTGGCTTTGGTAGCTCGTAGGGCTTTTCGTTGTGGTAGAAGATAGTTTCTGGCGAAACCGGGCTTTACGGTGACTACATCACCGATAATGCCGAGCTTTTCGACTCGCTCGAGAAGGATTACGTCCATAGTTGATCTCCCTTCTTATTTCTGGCCATCGCTATATGGCATAAGCGCCAGGTAGCGAGCACGTTTGATTGTCCGAGCTAATTCTCGTTGTTTTTTTGCTGAAACACTAGAAATACGAGCTGGTACAATTTTCCCACGTTCCGATACAAATCGAGATAGAAGGCGCACATCTTTGTGGTCAATAATTGGCGCGTTAGGCCCAGAGAAGGGGCAAGATTTTTTACGTCGGAAAAATGGTTTTTTCATATCTTATCTCCTTTACCCATTAATTGGAGCACGGCCAGAGGCGTAACGGCCTCCTTCTTGCGCGTTTCGCTCTTCACGTTCTTTCACTTTGCGCATCATTATCGAAGGACCGTCTTCAAATGCGTCAACGCGCGTCGTGAGATCTCTCATAATGTCTTCGTTAAGTGACATTAACCTACGCATTTCATCAATCGCTTCTTTAGAAGAAATAAGATTGAGCATCACGTAGTGTGCTTTGCGGTTTTTCTTTACTCGATAAGCTAGGGTCTTAAGGCCCCAAAACTCAGTCTTCTGTACTTCACCACCCGCATCGATGATGAGATTTGAGAACGCCTCAGTGTGCGCCTCTACTTGCGCCGTAGAAATCTCTGGTCGCGCAAGAAAAATGCATTCGTAAAAAGCCATAATTTGACTCCCTTTGGCTCAGGCGATGTTTGGTGCCCCAGACAAGTCGCCATCAGCCAATCCCTCGATAAACCACAAAAGGAACTGGCAGGAAGGTTTGTGGAGTTGAGGCCTTTAGGTAAGTGCGATCGCGCTTGCAAGCTTAAAACTTGACCAAATGCTAAAGCAGCGCCAAAGGCCGTGGCATGTCAGATACCAACTTTCCGATTAAACGAGGCTTTGTATTCCCTGGTCAAGGATCGCAATCTTTAGGAATGGGCAAAGATCTAGCAGAGGCATTTCCCGCTGCTGCGGCTGTATTTGAAGAAGTAAACGACGCGCTAGGGGAAGACCTGACTTCGATAATGTGGGGTGAAGATCTCAATGCTCTAACTCTAACGGAAAATGCCCAACCTGCTTTAATGGCAGTTTCTCTTGCAGTAGTAAGGGCATTAGAGAGCGAGGGCTACGAATTATCTAACCACGGGTCGTTTGTTGCGGGCCATTCTTTAGGAGAATATTCTGCTCTTGCTGCTGCTGGGGTACTCACTATTCGAGACACGGCTAAATTACTCAAACTTAGGGGTAGTTCTATGCAGGCGGCGGTGTCAGTTGGACAAGGTGCGATGGCAGCGATTATTGGCTTATCAAAGGACCAGGTCGAAATCTTGGTTCATGAAGTAATAACAGAAACGAATTTGGTGTGCGCTTTAGCAAATGACAATGCTCCGGGACAGGCGGTTATAAGCGGAGCTTTAAAAGCTGTAGAGATAGGTATGGCGAAAGCGAACCAGGCAGGTGCTAAGCGCGCCTTAAAACTACCAGTCTCCGCACCTTTTCATTGCGAGCTCATGGCGCCCGCAGCAAAAGTTATGGGTAAAGCGCTAAGTGAGACTGTTTTGTCTAAGTTTAACTTGCCTTTAATAGCCAATGTAACCGCAGAAAAGACTACCGATACTGGTAAAGTTGTTCCCATGCTTGTTGAGCAAATTACAGGTCAAGTGCGCTGGACTGAATCAATGCAGTATGCTGCTGAGAATGGGATTACGCAGGTTGTAGAATTGGGCGCTGGGAAAGTTTTGTCTGGTCTATCAAAGCGGATTGATAGCAGACTTTCTGCTCTTCATGCGGGCACGCTGCAAGGTATTGAGGCGCTAATTAACTAACCGGGAGGATTAACTCATGTTTTCATTAGACGGTAAAGCCGCCCTTATTACCGGAGCTTCTGGGGGTATTGGTGGAGAAATTGCAAGAGCATTAGTGACACAGGGTGCGGTCGTTGGCCTCGCGGGGCGACGGCTTGATGCTCTTGAGACTCTGAGAGCAGACATAGGCGGGCATGCCTTGGTTGGTGATTTAAGCACTCCCGAGGGTTGTGAAAAATTAATATCTGATGCCAATGAGGCACTTGGTCAAATTGATATCCTTGTGAATAATGCCGGGTTGACTCGAGATGGATTGGCCATGCGTATGAAGGATGATGATTGGTCAGCTGTAATTGATGTTAATTTGACTGGGACATTTCGCCTTATCCGCTCTGCAATTAAAGGTATGATGAAACGGCGCTCAGGACGAATCATAAACATAGCCTCTGTTGTGGGCGTTATGGGTAATGCTGGGCAGGCTAATTATGCTGCCTCAAAAGGTGGGATGATTGCGATGTCTAAGGCGCTTGCAGGGGAGCTCGCTCCTCGTGGCGTCACCGTAAATTGTGTTGCGCCGGGATTTGTTGAAACAGCTATGACCGCTGATCTGCCAGAAAAAGTGAAAGAAACGATGCTAACGAACATCCCAACGGGCCGCATGGGCCGTCCAGCTGAGATCGCAGCGGCTGTCGCCTTTTTAGCTTCTGATGAAGCCTCTTATCTCACGGGCACATGCATTAACGTGAACGGCGGTATGTTGATGATGTGAGCAAAATTTAGGACCTCAAAAGATCGTTTCTGAATGAGATCTGCTCTTTAAAAAGACACTCAGATAGAACGAGCTTTGCGCTCAGATCATCTCAGGTATGGGCATATGCAGGCCAATTTGTCTCACTTTATACCTGACAAATCCGATTCTCATCGCTAGAGGGGGGCAGCCTTGGCCGCTAGACACATGTTGCCCTGGCCTTTTTGAAATAAAATCAAGGATTTAGAGACTATGAGCGACGTTCTCGATAAAGTAGCTGACATCGTTGTTGAGCACCTGGGTGTCGACAAGGCGAAAATCACTATGGAAGCAAGCTTCATTGACGATTTAGGTGCGGACAGCCTAGATAATGTTGAGCTGGTTATGGCTTTTGAAGAAGCTTTCGATCTGGAGATTCCAGATGAAGCCGCAGAAAAAATTGGTACAATTGGTGATGCTGTCACCTTAATTGAAGCACAGCTGGGTTAACCTCCCCAGAGACAGCAATTATGGAGAAGGGGCTTTATGGCCCCTTTTTTTATATTAGGTGCATCAGACTAGGGAATATTTTATGCTAAGACGTGTCGTTGTAACAGGATTTGGAGCAGTCACCTCACTCGGCGGTGATGCTGAGGCTACATGGGCGAACATATTGGCGGGCCAATCTGGTGTTTCGCAGATTAAACATTTCGATGTGTCATCATATCCATGCCAGATTGCATCAATGGTCAAGCATGACCCAGAGCACCGAAACTATTTTGATCCCGACCGAGGTCTGCCGGCAAAAGAACGCCGAAAGCTAGATACTTTCATAAATTTCGCGGTAGCTGCTGCTAATGAAGCTTTGGCTAAGGCAGGCTGGGAAGCTGATACCGAAGAGAAACAGATGCGTTCAGGTGTTGTTTTCGGATCTGGGATGGGAGGTCTTGCAACGGTTAAAGAGGCTACTTTAAAATCTGAAGCAGGGGGCCCCCGCAAGATGAGCCCATTCATGGTTCCGGGTTCTATAATTAATTTAACCTCGGGGATGATCTCTATACATAATAAACTTCGAGGTCCAAATCACTCAGTCGTTACAGCCTGCGCGACTGGCACGCATGCTGTCGGGGATGCAGGCCGGTTAATTGCTTTTGGTGATGCAGACCTAATGGTTGCTGGAGGTTCAGAAAGCACCGTTAATTCTCTTGGGATGGGTGGTTTCGGCTCTGCGCGCGCACTTTCCACTTCATATAATGACGACCCGACTTCTGCATCTCGACCTTGGGATAAAGGACGAGATGGCTTTGTTATGGGTGATGGAGCTGGTGCACTCGTGCTCGAAGAATATGAGCACGCGAAAGCACGTGGGGCGAAGATTTATGGGGAGTTAGTCGGTTATGGCCTCTCGGGAGATGCGTATCACATTACTTCCCCGCACCCTGATGGTGATGGTGGCTACCGTGCAATGTCCGCGGCATTGAGTCGAGCGGCTATTAACCCGGATGAGCTTGGTTACATTAATGCTCATGGGACATCAACACCCGCTGGAGATATGGTCGAGTACGGTGCGGTTAGCCGGGTTTTGGGTGCGGCTGCGGATAAAGTGGCTATGTCCTCGACAAAATCTGCCATCGGGCATCTGCTTGGCGCGGCTGGTGCAGTAGAAGCAGTATTTTCTATTCTGGCGTTGCGTGATCAAGTATGCCCGCCCACGCTTAACTTAAATGATCCTGAAGATGACATAAAAATAAACCTTGTTCCATTGCAGGCTCAAGAGAGGAAGATCGATGTTGCTTTATCCAATTCATTTGGGTTCGGCGGAACCAATGCATCTCTGGTCTTTCGGAATCTCAAATAGCTTGGTATAAATAGTTAACATTAATGGTTAAGTTTGTGTTTTAAGATGCGGGTTTCATTTAATATTCTTGCTGTTCTCATCTTTACAGCTGCGGGACTTATTGGGATTACATTTATTGCAGACGCTCAGATAAAAGACGAATTCGGAGCTGAAACCATTACTTTTGTGGTTAATCGCGGGCAGTCAGCGCGTACCATCGGTTAGAACTTGGAAAAGGCTGGCATAATTGAGAGTGCATTTTTTTTTCGAATTAGTATACGTTTATCTGGAAAAGCTGGAGATATAAAAGCAGGCGAATACGCAGTCCCAATAGGAGCTGGCTTGGACGAAATAATTAAGATTATTACTGACGGTTCCGTTATTCAGCGGACAGTAACGATACCGGAAGGCCTGACTTCTTACCAGATTGTCCAGCTGCTAAATGCAAATGATGAGATAAATGGCGATATGGTTTATGAGATTCCGTCAGAGGGCTCACTGCTGCCAGAGACTTATGCATTCACAGCCAGTGATACGCGAGAGGATATTCTTGACTATGCAGGTGATGCCATGGACCGGCTAATATCTGACCTTTGGAATGATCGAAGCCAGAATACTGTAGTATCCAGTCCACATGAGGCTGTAATATTGGCTTCGATAATTGAAAAGGAAACAGGCCTAAATTCAGAGCGAGAGCTGGTTGCTTCTGTGTATTCAAATCGACTCTCAACACCTGGCTGGAGGTTGCAAGCAGATCCTACTATCATCTATGGAATTACAGATGGCCGTGCAGATCTAGGACGTGGCATCCGCAGGTCCGAGCTCGATGATTCCACTAATCCTTATAATACATACATTCATGACGGGCTTCCACCCGGTCCCATTTCTAACCCAGGCCGGGCAGCATTATTTGCTGCATTGAACCCCGCGTCATCGAATTACTTCTTTTTTGTATCTGACTGTAAAGGTGGCCACAGTTTTGGCAGTTCGCTCGCAGAGCATAATCGCAATGTTGCAACCTATCGCGCGAATTGTGGTTGACGATGGATTGGTTAAAGCAGTTTTTTGCTAAACCAGAATGGGGCTTCGGCCGTCGGCTAAGCGTAGGAGCCTTAATTGGATTGGCAACAGGTTTCGCTGCTGTAGGGTTTCGTTTACTATTCACTGAGATAAGTGACCTTTTGCTGCACACAGATGGAGAGGGTGTCGCGCAAGCTCGCTCTGTTATGTTATTTTTAGTGCCTACTACGGGTGGCCTGCTTGTGGGCTTGTTAACTTGGCAGTTTTTCGGGCGCGGGGCCATTCCAGGGGTGGCTGACGTAGTCTTAGCCCAAACTAGAGACCGAGGTGTTTTAAACTGGGTAGACGGCTTGAAGGCAGGGTTAGTTAACGTTCTTGCACTTTCCACAGGGGCATCAGTAGGACGAGAAGGTCCATTGGTTCATTTAGGGGCAACACTTGGCTCAATTGGTGGTGGCTGGTTAAGGGTAGATGATACTAATCGGCGTATTTATGTAGCCTGCGGTGTTGCAGCTGGTGTTGCAGCATCTTTCAATGCACCATTGGCTGGGTTGTTTTTTGCAATCGAGATAGCTCTAGGGGGTCTTACCAGTTTATCACTGGCATCGCTTGGCCCAGTCGTACTCTCAGCTATTGCAGGCACCATGGTAAGCCGGGCTATATTGCCAGCGGAGGAGGCGTTTTTAATCACCAAAACCTTGGAAATATCGGCGTGGGAGTTTCCAGCTTTCATTTTGCTTGGTCTTGTCTGCGCGATATTTTCTACGATCTTTTTGACGGCGATAAAGCGAGCTTGGATTTTTAGAAGAGCTTTAGGCCGAATACTGCCAGCATGGGTGCACCCTGCAATTGCAGGTGTTGGATTAGGTCTTTTAGCTCTTATGGTTCCAGAGGTTCTTGGTGTTGGATATGTTGCTACATTTCAATCTTTGAGTGGTGCTTACGACCAGGTATACCTAGTTACGCTTCTGATAACAAAATTTTGCGCAGTACTTCTATGCCTCAGTTTAGGTTTTGGATCCGGTATTTTCTCACCGTCGCTAATGATCGGCGCATTAATTGGGGTTCTCTTTGGACAAATTGCAACTCAGGTTGCGCCACAATTTCCAGCTGACAGTTTTGCATACGGCTATGCCGGAATGGGCGCTATGGTCGGGGCTGTTTTGGGCGCACCTCTCTCTACCATTCTCATGGTATTCGAATTAACTCGAGACTATGCAGTTACAGTCGCGGTAATGCTCTCAGTCGTAGTAGCCGCGCAAATTACCCATGCGATCATGGGTAACACGTTCTTTGGCCTTCAACTCGAGCAGCGCGGTGTTCGGATGGTGCTTGGCGGTTGAGCCAAAGAAATTCAACCCGATCAACGTCTGGATGATTTGTACCTTAACTGCGCGAACGTTCTCAACCCCTAAAAACGTTCACGCCTATCTTAAAAAGGCGTCTAAAGTTTTATGGGTCAATTATGATCCAACGAATGAAGCATCACCTAAATGAGTAATCACATTAGATTCCAAGACAGCTCCCGATGCCGCTCGCTTTGCGCGCAGGTCCTCATTTGTTGCAAATGCCTTCATCGCATCGGGCGTTTCAAACTCTATAATGACCATCATCTTGTTATCATTTTCTTTTTCAGGACCTGCAAAGACCAGTTTACCCCCAAGGGCATTAAACTCGGCTTGGTTCTCCAAGAACATATCTTTCCATGATTGGAAGCCTTTGGTTAGGTCTTGCGTCAACATAACAAACATATTTTAACTCCTACTCAGTGGTCATGCGAGACGAAAACTCGCTAGATTTTTACCTCGCGCAACAATCATTTATTGCGTCTGGTTAACAGTAGCATAAAGGCGCGATGATGTCGAAACATCTTATTTAAGCAAGCACGTAATAACTCAAAGTAGACTAAATCAGGTCTGGTATACCAGTGCTGATTGCTAAGTTTTTTCCTGCAATCCTTATCAATCCTCCAGTAAATAGGGGCCCTTATTGCTGAGTGTCTTCTGACCAACAACTTTTGCAATTGAGTCGCCTGGTCGAACATATTTTTGAGAGTTTGTTGAGAGAATTTGTCCATCGATGGGTGATGCAATTGGTACTCTCTCATATGGAGCCGAATCAAGTGAAATTAGGTCCGCAATGTGCTGGCCTGAAGACACTTCGTCCCCAACTTTAACTCTGTAAGAGACTAGCCCCGTTCGTTCCATGCGGACATAAGCCATCGCGGTGAGTTGTGATGGCTTTTTTATCAGTCTAGGAGCCTTGTTTGGGACGCCGCTAACAAATCCTCGACCATGCAAAAAGCCAACAATGTGTCCTGCATCTTTCTCACCTTGAGCGTCTGAAACATCTGATCTACCCCGAAGCTCAACAGTGGCAGAACCTGTTGCAATCGGAATTGGATGGTTGGGGAATTTACGTTGGAGATAGACCCAAGGGGTGGGGAAGACCTCATCAAAAGACCCACCTCCGCTATCCTCCGCCATGAGGGTTGCATGTGCGCCGATCCAGGCTGCCAAATCCTCCCAATGCGGTATCAACTGCGGCATGATGAAGAGGTGAACTAACGATGGGTCGTCGCAGTGTAGATCAAGCACGATGTCTGCATCGTAAGACAAATTAAGCAGAGTTTTCTTCCATTTATCCATCGCCGATGTTTCAGGTAGATGTGCAATCCGCTGCCCGATTGCTTTGCGGATAATTTTGATGTTTGTTTTGGGGTCATTACAAAGCCCACTTTGAACTGCTTCTTCTAGACCAACCGTGAGGTTAGGCCAGCCCCTATTATAATTCTGCCCAGTTGGTTGGTGATATCGACCTAAGTGTGTGTGGTGAAATATTTGTGAAAGACCGAAAGGATTAACGGTTGGGATGACAATTATTTCGCCTTGAATTTTGCCACTATCATCCAAAGCAGATAGCTGATCAATAAGATGAATTGCTGCCATCACCCCGGGGTGCTCATCTGCATGCAGCGCTGCTTGAATATATGCTTTTGGAGAGGCTCCTGGTGAACCAAAACGATAGATTTTTAGTTCATGTGAAGTCCCGGGAGTATCACCAGTGAATTGCAGAGTTTCAATCTTTTGTGCCATTTTTGTTCTCATTTTTAGCATGACGTTCAACTTGAACTGGTCTAGGCTGTTACGCATGACAAGTGGTAACATGCCCATGCCGTGGCTAGAAGGTCTAAACGCGGCACAAAAAGACGCTGTGCTAAAAACAGACGGCGCAGTGCTTATGTTAGCGGGTGCTGGAACTGGTAAGACCCGCGCATTAACCACGCGACTGGCGCACATCCTGATTACAGGCAAGGCTTGGCCCAGCCAGGTGCTCACTGTCACGTTCACAAATAAAGCAGCTCGAGAAATGCGGGAGAGAGCTGAGGCAATTCTCAGTTCTCCTACCGAGGGTTGGTGGTTAGGTACGTTTCACTCTTTAGCACTTCGGATACTAAGGAAGCATGCAGAGGCTGTCGGTCTTCGCACTGGCTTTACTATCCTGGATAGTGATGACCAGCTTAGGCTGATAAAGCAGCTAATGGATTTGGAGGGCTTGGATCAGAAACGTTGGGCACCGAGAGCATTGCTTGCGATAATATCGCGCTGGAAAGATAGAGGACTTGAGCATGATAAGATTACCAAAGCTCAAGACAGCGAGTTTGCAAATGGCATGGCAAAAAATATTTACGCATCGTATCAAGACAGATTGAGGATCTTGAATGCTGCAGATTTTGGGGATTTAATTTTACACTGTTTGACTTTGTTTAAAAAAAATCCAGAAATACTATTAAGTTATCAGGAAAAGTTCAGATATATTCTCGTAGATGAATATCAGGATACAAATGTTGCTCAATATTTGTGGTTGCGTGCTTTAGCAGGTTCGAGCGGGAATATTGCGTGTGTAGGTGACGATGACCAGTCAATTTATGGGTGGCGCGGGGCTGAAGTGGATAATATTCTTCGCTTCGAAAAAGACTACCCTGGCGCCGAGGTAATTCGGCTAGAAGCAAACTATCGCTCCACAGTTCACATATTAGGAGCTGCTGATTCTATAATTAATCAAAATGCCAACCGGCTTGGAAAAACCCTTTACGCAGCGACGAAGGAGCAAGGAGATAAAGTCCAAGTTGCCACGCATTGGTCTGGCGAAGATGAGGCACGTGCAGTTGTCGAGCAAGTTGAGGATTTACAACGTAAAGGCCTACCTCTCAAAGAAATGGCGATACTTGTTAGAGCGTCGTTTTTAATGAGGGGGTTTGAGGAAAGGTTTCTAGAGACGGGTGTGCCCTATCGCGTAATTGGTGGACCTAGGTTCTATGAAAGGCAGGAGATTCGCGATGCTTTGGCTTATCTACGTGTGATTTATCAGAGCGATGATGATCTAGCATTCGAGCGAATTTATAATACACCGCGGCGAGGCTTGGGGCCATCGACATTAAAGACAATATCAACATATGGTCGGGCTCAGAATGTGAGCCTTTATCGCGCATCGCAAGAACTTTTGACCACGGACGACTTGAGTACGGGAGTGTCGAAGAAACTAGCAGGCTTTGTGGCCCAAGTAGAAACCTGGAAAACAGCGGCGAGCTCAACGGACCACGTATCACTAGCCGAAATGGTTTTTGAAGAATCTGGTTACACACAGATGTGGCAACAAGCCAAGACAGCAGATGCTCCCGCGCGGCTTGAAAACTTAAAAGAGCTTCTGACTGCTATGGCTGAGTTTGAGAGTCTCCAGCAGTTTTTAGAGCACGTATCCTTGGTTTTGGATGCATTGGAATCTGATACTGAGGACAAAGTCACGCTTATGACCCTTCATGGTGCAAAAGGTTTGGAATTCAAGTCAGTCTGGTTGCCTGCGTGGGAAGAGGGTGTGTTTCCAAGTCAAAGAACTTTGGACGAGAGTGGGGTGAAAGGATTAGAAGAGGAACGCCGGTTGGCATACGTAGGAATAACTAGAGCACGAGAGCATCTATTTATATCGAATGCTGGGAATCGTCGAATTCACGGCCGGCTAGCTGACTCAATTCCGAGCCGTTTTATAAGTGAACTTTCGAATGATCACGTGGAGGTTCAAGAAGGGCAGGGTATCGGCTCATATTTGGGCTTTCGAAGCATTGGAGAGAGCACGTTTGGAAGCAATTCATTTGAGCGCGACGATTCCTATAACACCCCGGGATGGAAAAGAGCGAGATCCTTTAGTCGTTCGGGGAGCGCAACACCACAACGAGATGTTGAGGCGAAAGGCAACTGGATGACTAGCGAATCAGCACATGATTTTCAAATTGGTGAGAGAGTATTCCATCAGAAATTTGGCTATGGCGAAATAGCTGATTTTGATGGAAACAAACTATTTATTTCTTTTACTAGTGCCGGTGATAAGAAAGTTTTAGCTAGCTTTGTCCAGCGTGCTAGCGAAGTGTGATTTGTGATCCATGATACGCATTGAAAACTTAACTTTCTCATACCATGATGAGAAGCCTATTCTAAAAGGTCTTGATTTAAACTTCTCAGCTGGAAGTTTCCATTTTCTTACTGGTCCTTCAGGATCTGGCAAGACGACTCTGCTTAAGATCATTTCGATGGAAAATAGTGTGAAAGAGGGACACGTAATGGTAAATGGGCATGATCTTGCAGTCTTAGATAGAGAAGCTCGCGCGCTTATGCGTCGTAAAGTTGGTTTTGTCTTTCAAGATTTTAGATTGCTTCCGCAGATGACTATTTTGGAAAACGTAGCGCTTCCTCTTAGAATTACGGGTGCCTATGGCCGGGCTCAGTATCAGCAAGTTAGTGAGCTGCTTGCGTGGGTGGGGTTAAAAGAGGTAACTCGCAAGTATCCCCCTGAGCTGTCTGGCGGCGAACAACAGCGTGCAGCGATTGCTCGTGCTGTTGTGAGCAGGCCCGTTTTGCTATTGGCAGACGAACCTACAGGTAGTGTAGATGATGTAATGGCCGAGCGCATACTTCATTTATTTATGGAGCTCCATAGAGGCGGCACTACTGTTGTCGTTGCAACTCATAACCTTACCATGGCTCGTTCTTTTGATAGGCCAATTCTAAAACTCTCTGATGGTCGTGTTGACCATTGAGCTGAACATGTAATTGATTTCAGATGATTAGATTGCGTAACACCCTTTTTTACTTAGGGTCACTTTTTAGACCCATCGTGAGGTTAGAACGGACTCCAGAGCGCTATTTACTGCCTGTAGTATACGCAATATTAAGTTTGTTATGCATTCTTGCGTGTTCGCTGCCTATCAAGATTTCTCGTGGCGAAGGATATGCAGTTGATAGCACAGATGGGCATCTCGTGGCCCATATTGCTCAAGGTGACATGGCAAACGGTGAGTTTTCCAATAAAATTTTTGCTCTAATTAAGACGTTAGGGCAGAATGAGTCCATTGAAACAGTGGAGGTGTCTGCTGGTAATGACTTGATCAATAGTATGACCGTGCTTTTTGGTGAAGTTGCCTTAGTTGAACATTTATATGGTGGGATTGTTCGGATCGATTTAATCGAGAAAGTTGGAAAAGAGGCTAACCTGGAAGACTTACAGTTCGCGATCAGTGAATTTCACTCCGCGCAGATCGATGACTTTCGTGTATGGAAAAAGGCAGGTTTAAAGAGAACTTATCATGCGACATTACTGGGTTATCTATTTGCACTTTTAATTAGTTTGCTCGCATTGGTGATACTCGCGTTGACAGTGCGGCTAAGCTTGAGAATGCAATCCAAAACGCTCAATTTGATTCATCAACTGGGTGCTACAGATTCTTTTTCGTCATTGATATTTCAATCAATAACTCTCCAGCGGTCCCTAATAGGAACGACGATAGGTTCCTTTTTAGGTGCAGGTTCTCTGGTCTTAATCGACTCAATATTAGAGATTCAAGGTTATGTCGGCGCAGCTCATTCTGGCCCAGCCCAGTTCATCCTTCTTCTTTTGGTGCCACTTGGTCTAACTGCACTGTCAGTCTTAGTAGCAAGGCAAGTTGCGCTGCAGTTCTTACGAAAAAGGCACTAGCAAGAACATTTACAGGTAAGACCGGAGACGAATTAGATTAAGTTTAAGATATCTTGTAAATAGCCAATGTATCTGTGGGCGATTTAATCTCTGCGCCAAGTCCTGTTATGCGCTCGCATCGTAACAATTTCTTCAGCCGACGTTGGATGAATGCCGACGGTTGAGTCAAATTGCCGCTTCGTAGCACCAGCTTTCATTGCGACAGCAAACCCTTGCGCCATTTCCGCTGCATTAAGTCCCACAATATGAAGTCCTACAACCTTATCTGTTTCATCATCTACAACCAGCTTCATAAACGTTTTGTCATCGGCACCTGGCAAAACATGGCGCATGGCACGAAACGTTGAGTTATAAACTCTACCACAACGATAAATTTTGCGGGCTTCTTCCTCCGTTAGCCCTACAGTGCAAACCTCGGGGTTTGAGAAAACTGCTGTGGCAACAAATTCGTAGGATTGTGCCTTTGACTCGTCTCCGTAAACGGTTTCAACGAATGCCATGGCTTCGTTAATTGCAACTGGCGTCAGAGCCATTCTGTCGGTTACATCCCCTACCGCGTATATGTTGGACTGACTTGTTTGACTATAAGCATCCACCTGAATTTCTTTTTTCACACCGACTTTGACACCTGCAGTTTCTAGGTTTAGGCCTGCAGTATTGGGGACACGCCCGGTAGCTGCTAATATCAAGTCAACCTCGATTGCAGAGCCATCGTCAAAATTCAGTTTTTTCTTCGAGCTAGTTGTAGCCTCAATTGAGACGATAGACTTGTTCATCTGTAGGTTTAGTGGCTTTTTCTCAAGCTCACTGAAAAAGTGATCCCGTGTTTCCTCATCAAAACCTCGAAGAGGGCGGTCTCCACGATAAGCTAGGGTAGTATCAGCTCCGAGCCCACTAAATATTCCTGCAAATTCTACTGCTATATAACCGCCACCATAGACCGCGATTTGCGATGGGAGATCCTTTAAATCAAAGGCCTCATTGGAGGTAATGAAGTGCTCTTTTCCGGGAATGTCTGGAATTGAAACATGTCCGCCAGTCGCAATCAAAAACCTCTCAGCTGTGTATTCTCTCTCGTCAACTTTTACAGTATGATTATCAATGAATGTTGCCCAACCATTTAGGATGGTAACATCAGAAGTTTTTAAAATTCGATTATAAACGCCCTCCAGTCTATCAATTTCAGTGTCCTTGGCATGAATTAGCTTTTCCCAGCTGAATGAAGGGGTGCCAATTTCATAACCATAACCTTCAAGATGATGCAGTTCCTCAAAGCCATGTGATGCAAATGAAAGCAGCTTTTTTGGCACACAACCGCGAATTACACATGTGCCACCCATTCTGCTGCCTTCGACAAGTGCGACTTTAGCACCTTTGGAAGCTGCCATTCGCGCGCCTCGCACACCGCCGGAGCCACCGCCAATTACAATAAGGTCGTAGTCATAAGTCATGCTAACCTCTTGTCTGTTTGATCACCAAACTTCAAGATCTTCGCATGTAAAGCTGCTATCATCTGCATTGAAAGAATTTATTTCTGCAAAATCTTATTCTGCAGGTGAAATTGGTCTTTCTTGTCCATTTTTCTATAAGCATACTGGTATTTAACAAATTTATTTTCACTTATTTTTTGACACTGTGGCTAGTTTTCTTCGCATTCGTTAATGTAAATTTTGGTGCAATTTGATTAATTCGCGCTTATGCGGCGATCAATCGCACTCTGCAGCTTTTCATCTTGCCAAGCTAAGCGCTTAGCGGTTCGGTAATAAGTGCTTAGCTAGTGGATGCGCTGTTGAGCTGGTACTTTCGAAGCACCCTGTGAGGAGCACTAAACTATGGTTGCTAACTTAGCCGTAATTATTCTGGGGGCCGGCAAAGGCACGCGGATGCAATCTGCTATGCCAAAGGTTTTGCATGAAATAGCTGGAAGAACAATGCTTGGTCATGTCCAAGCCACTGCAGATGAATTGAATCCTCAGCGCTGCCTCACCGTGTTGGGCCCAGAGGCTGAAGCATTCGAAGTTGCAGGTGAAGTAGTTATACAGAAGCACCGCCGAGGAACCGGGCATGCTGTTCAAGTCGCGTGCTCTCATTTAGACAGCTTCGATGGTTGGATTCTAGTTCTGTACGGAGATTCCCCCCTAGTACGCGCGTCTTTTCTAAAACAAATGCTGACCAGAGCTGAGGCTGAAACTGCCGATTTAGTTGTTTCAGGTTTCAGGTCTGGAGACCCCAGCACCTACGGTCGTTTGGTTGTGCAAGGCGGCAAGTTGGAAAGGATTGTGGAGTTTAAAGACGCTACTGAAAAAGAGCGCACAATTAATTTTTGTAATGGCGGGATAATGGCGTTGCGCGCGCCACAATGTCTTCATCTTCTTGATCAATTAACAACTCAGAATGCAGCTGCTGAACTGTATTTAACTGATATTGTAGGTTTAATGAGCCAGCAGGGAAGTTTGTGTATTGCAGTGGAAGCTGATGAGACTGATTTGAAAGGCGTTAATACGCGTGAAGAGCTTTCTGAGGCAGAAGCCGTGATGCAGAAGCGCTTGCGAAGCACTCACATGGACGCTGGTGTAACTATGATTGATCCAGGAAGTGTTAAACTGTCTTATGATACAAAGATTGGTGTAGATACCGTTTTGGAACCAAATCAAGTGATCGGCCCTGGGGTTACTATCGGAACGAGGGCTATCATAAGAGGCTTCTGTCATCTTGAAGAAACTGAAATCAGCGATGGGGCAAGTATTGGACCTTTTGCGCGTCTACGTCCTGGGACCAAAGTTGGACCGAAGGTAAGAGTGGGTAATTTCGTTGAGACAAAAAATGCAGATTTTGGTGAGGGGTCGAAAGTTAACCATTTATCATATGTTGGAGATGCCAAAATTGGTTCATTTGCAAATATTGGTGCTGGTACAATTACATGCAATTATGATGGTTTTTCCAAGCATCAAACGGAAATAGGCGATCGGGCATTTATTGGCTCCAATACTGCGCTAGTTGCTCCTATTTCGATAGGTGAGGGTGCAATTGTAGGCGCTGGATCAACTCTAACAAAGGACGTTCCACCTAATTCACTTACAGTTACCCGAGGCCCGATAAAGAGTGTGCAAGGGGGGGCTGTTGCGCTCCGTCAAAGATTAGTCAAACATAAAAAAGAAACAAAGAAATAATGTGCGGTATAATAGGGATAGTAGGAAATCAGTCAGTTGCATCACCTATTTTGCAAGGGCTTAAACAGTTAGAATATAGAGGTTATGATAGTGCAGGAATCGCTACCGTTCTCGAGGATAGGACGATCGCTCGTCGGCGAGCTTCTGGCAAGTTAAGTGCACTAGAGGAGGTAATCCTCAATGAACCGTTGGAGGGTACCACTGGTATTGGCCACACGCGATGGGCAACACATGGAGTGCCCAATGTTCCTAATGCGCACCCGCATTCGGATGGTTGTGTTGCGGTTGTCCATAATGGCATCATTGAGAATTTTGATTATCTGCGAAAAAAGCTTCAGGGCGAGGGCGTTATATTTGAGTCTGACACCGATACCGAAGTAATTGTGCATTTGATTTCAAATTACTATCAGACAAGCGGAGATCCCAAATTTGCAGTTTTTACTGCACTCAAGGAACTTCAGGGGGCTTTTGCTTTAGCTATAATATTTCATGATCGAGGTGATTTGATCGCTTGTGCGCGAAAGGGGTCTCCACTTGCTATAGGTTATGGTGAAAGTGGGATGTACATCGGCTCAGACTCGCTCGCTCTAGCTCATCTCACAAATAGAATATCCTACCTAGAAGAAGGTGATTGGGCGATCCTAACACAGGATAACGCTAAAATTTTTGATTCGACGGGACAACCCGCCACTAGAGAGATCAAACTCTCGAAGTACTCTGGTGCAATTGTTGGCAAGGGAAATTATCGCCACTTTATGGAAAAAGAGATTCATGAGCAGCCATCGGTGGTAGGTGATACATTACATGCTCACTTAAATCCAAAGTTACACAGCGTTCACCTTCCCAACCTGTCTATCGATTTTCGTGGAATAAATCGTCTGGTGATCACCGCGTGCGGAACAGCTTATTATGCTGGTTTAGTTGCAAAGTATTGGTTCGAGAAAATCGCACGATTGCCTGTAGAAATTGATGTTGCGAGTGAGCTTCGATATCGAGACGCACCAATGAGTGATACTGATGGAGGCATTGTGCTTACTCAATCAGGTGAGACGGCAGATACTCTGGCGGCTATGCGGTACATGCGCGGTAAAGGAGTTAAAGTGCTTGCTATTGCTAACGTCGCAGAGAGCACCATAGCTCGAGAGGCTGATGGTTTGTTGCAAACTCACGCTGGGCCTGAAATTGGCGTGGCTTCCACCAAGGCTTTCACTACTCAGCTTGCAGTTCTGGCTTGCGTCGCGATTCACGCCGCGCTCGCTCGTGACGCAATCGAGGCATCAGAAGCGGAAGAACTTGTAAGGGCTTTACAAGAGGTTCCCGGGAAAATGCAGGAACTACTGCACAAGGAAAGCGATATTGAAAACTTTGCGCGCCAAATATCGTCAGCACAGGATATTCTGTTTCTGGGCAGGGGAAATTTGTATCCTGTAGCAATGGAAGGTGCCCTAAAGCTAAAAGAGATTTCATACATCCATGCGGAGGGCTATGCTGCCGGAGAAATGAAGCATGGTCCTATTGCGCTTATTGATGAAGCTGTTCCCGTAATAGTGTGCGCGCCAGAGGGGCCGTTATTCGAGAAGACGCTTGGTAATATTCAAGAGGTGCATGCAAGAGGTGGGAAAGTATACTTATTATCAGATGCAGAGGGTTTTGAACGCGGAGGTAGTTTAGCGACGGGGAAGTTTGATACTGGCCCAGTGCAGGAGTTTGTAGCCCCACTTATCTACGCATTGCCGGTACAAATGCTCGCTTATCATACAGCTGTATTCAAAGGGACGGATGTTGATCAGCCAAGGAATTTGGCTAAATCAGTTACCGTAGAGTAACTTCCAGTTACTGCCCCATAGAATTACTTAAGTCGTCCATTAGAGCAAATTCTTTTACTGGAGGGTAATTGCAGTTCGCAGGGTGTTTTAGTTATAGATATGACGAAGTCTGACTGAATCATGGAGGCGTGTTAATGACACTCTCAGTTGTATGTATGAAATGGGGAACGAAGTATGGACCGCACTATGTTAATAGACTGTTCAAGGGTGTTCGGCGTTGGGTAAATCAAGATTTCCGCTTCATATGTTTTACCGATGACGCCAATGGAATTTTATCAGAAGTTGAGGTGCGTGAGCTTCCATCTGAACCATTCGATGAAGCAATTGACTTTGGAATGAACAAGGCTGGAAGAAAAGGTGCTTGGAAAAAAATCTCACTGTTCCGGCCCGGTCTAGCGGACATAGATGGTGTTGTTCTCGGCTTTGACCTTGATGTTTTGATCACAGGGTCCCTAGATCCAATTATTACTCATGCGCCCGGCAGTGTAGTTATGAGAAGAGAGTGGAGATACGAGTGGCAGGGTAGAGAAGGCGGGCATGGCTCGGTATTCCGCTTCCAACCAAGTGAGCATAGTTTTTTGTATAATGACTTTGCCAACGACCCATTAGCAGCAATAAATAGTCACAAAGGTTCCGAACAATACTATACATCAATGACTGCTTTGAAGCATGGTGCATTGAAGTATTTGCCAGGTTCTCTAGTTTGTAGCTTTAAACGTAACGCTATGCCAAGTTTTCCTCTAAACTTTGCCTTAAAGCCCCAGCTACCTAAAGATTGCAGAGTTCTATGTTTTCATGGAAATCCTAGCATAGAGGAGGCAATTGCTGGACATTCAAAATCTATTCGAAATTACTGTCGAGCATCAGAATGGCTCAAGGATTATTAAATTTGGCAAGGGCTTCAAATCAACGTATATAATTGTTTGAAGCCACCTGACACACCTCTGAAGCAAGCAATATTAGAAAAAAGCTATGCAAACGCTAAATTTTGAACAGGCAGTTGAAGCACTGCACAACGATCAGCTCGTAATCTTCCCAACAGAAACTGTATATGGTTTGGGAGCTAATGCCGCTAGTGATGAAGCTGTAGCTCGAATATACGAGGCTAAGGGACGTCCAAGTTTTAACCCTCTTATTGTTCATGTTAGTGGGCAAGATCAGGCGTCCACCCTCGGGATTTGGGGGCACCGCGCAGGTGCACTCGCAAATGCTTTTTGGCCCGGGCCTCTAACTATCGTTTTACCTCAAAAAAGTGAATCAAAGGTAAGTACAATTGTCACTGCAGGATCGGAAAACATTGCTCTTAGGTGTCCTGCCCGAGAGCAGGTAAGAAAATTGGCAGATAAGCTCCCTAGCGGTGTAGCAGCTCCAAGTGCCAATAAGTCTGGGCTTCTTAGCCCGAGCCGAGCTGCTCATGTCATGGATAGTTTCAGTGATGTTTCTTGGATCGGATACCTGTCCGGGGAGGAGCCTAACATTGGACTGGAGAGCACAGTCATTGATATTTCTGGGCCAAATGCACAAATCTTGCGACATGGAGCAGTAACCAAAGCTCAACTTGAGCGTGTAATTGGTCAGGTTACTGAAAATCAAAAATACCTCGAAGATTTTAGTGATGAACAGGTGAGCTCTCCGGGACAGTTACGCCGTCATTATGCGCCACCGATTCCACTTTTTCTAAATCAATTGCATGTTTTTCCTGGTCAGGCTCTCCTTGCTTTTGGCTCGGATGTTCCAGATGCTAGCCTTGTATACAACCTTTCTTACCAAGGTGATTTAGTTGAGGCCGCTTCTCGACTTTTTGAAGGGCTTCATGTGCTCAGTGGCTCTGGAGCTGATGCTATCTGTGCCATGCCAGTGCCGAATGAGGGCATCGGTAGGGCCATAAATGATCGGCTCGCCCGAGGCGCTGTTCCGCTATAATGGAGAGCATAACCTGTGATGCTTTTCTAGGTGGGCGCGTTCTTATCCATCAGCCCAAAAAAGGCTACCGGGCTGGCCAAGATCCAGTATTGCTTGCAGCAGCAGTAGTCTTAAGACCAGGAGAGCGATTTGTGGATTTGGGTTGCGGGGTAGGAACTGTAGGTCTTTGTCTCCAGGCTCGGTTTCAACAAGCAATGGGGGTTGGTGTGGAGAGTGACCCGGAGCTAGCTGCTCTAGCTAGAATCAACGTGTCCGCCGGGTTTGATATTATCGAATCAGACATATTTAAAGTAGAACCGAAGCCTGCCCCCGTTGTCCTATCAAATCCTCCATTCTTTCAAATTGGTACTGGGCGATTACCAGCAAATGATCAGCGACGAGCAGGGCGTCATAGTAATCAAAAGTTAAGTGCTTGGATTGATAGAGCTAAGGCTTGGGTTTCTCCTCGCGGGCGGATAGGCTTTGTGCTAAGCACTGCTCAATTAACAGAGGCATTAATTGCGTTATCCCCCGACTTTGGTTGCATAACTGTGATGCCCCTAGTTGGATCCTCCGGAAAAGCGACTGTACCTCGGGTTTTAGTTTTTGCCCGACAGGGCTCACGCAGTCCTTTTCAACTTACCCCACCTTTCGTAATTCGAGATGAGGAGGGGGCCTTAACGCAACAAGCGCGCAAAGTTTTGAATGAAGGCGCAACGATAAGGTTGCCGACGTTAAAATGATAAAATCAGATATCTGGATATTGTTGCAAGGGAAAAAGCCGTTAAAGACCCCTCCATGCGAATAGCCGTAATTTATTCATTTCTGGTTCCAATATTTAGTTTGCTAAACTTTTTGCTCATATCGGATACAGTTCATGCGCAAACACAGCATGGCGCAGCTCCCGATGATCAACGGCTAATATTGCCAACAATGAGACCTCAAGCTGGTGAACATTCTGATGGCTCTCAGGAAGGTCCACTTTTCCCAAGCACAGTTGAGAGTGACCGTTTTATGAGAGTTGCAACAGGCCCAGTGCGAGCCGGGTATTTCGAAGTTGGTGGAGCTTTGTGTGGTTTGATCAACTCTGATATAGAACAACATCGAATAGAATGTTTAGTGCGCCCCACCGCTGGTTCAGGAGAAAATATCGCGCTTGTATTGAGTGGGGCGGCAGAGTTTGGCCTGGTGCAATCAGATTGGCAGTCTTTTGCTGTTAAGGCAGCAAACGAACTAGCTGGTAACAGCCTTAATTTTGATCGCCTACGATCTGTCGCGGCTCTTTATCCGCTTTCTCTTCAAATTGTCGTGAAAAATGATCTGACTCGTTTTCCAGATTTAAACGGGAAAAAATTAGCTTTACCGCCCTCTTCCTCAAGTCAAGGCCAGTTAGCTGATGTCGTATTGGCGCAAGCAGGCTTATCACGTCGAGATTTTAGAAAAATTGAGATGGCTTCGGAAAGTCAAATGGCTAGAGCTTTCTGCATAGGTGAGGTTGATGCATTTTTTGTTGTCGGGCCAGCCCTGCTTCCATCCGTTGAACTCACACTGTCAAAGTGCGATGCTCGACTGCTAAGTTTAGGTGAAGATCTCTCTTCGCAGTTAACCGGAGATGGAGACGCTTTAACGGCCTTAACATTATCAACTGAAGATTATTCAAGTTTGAGCTCCTCAGTAACCACGGTTGGTTATGTGGTAAGTCTAATAGCATCTGAGGGCTTAGATGATAACATGGTTGCCGAAATGGTTAGGCATTTGGTTGAGGATGACCTTAACCTCTCATCCCGGCACCCTGCTTTGTCTTCTGCCGATAGATCATTTTTTTTTACGGGGGGTCTTACTGCGCGCTTGCATAACGGTGTAGTCAGATATTTGGACTCGCGAGCCTCTGCTGCTCTAGGTCAAGATCTCAGTGGCGCTGAATATGGAGGCGACACATTGGTTTCGGAAAATGATAACTAGTATGGTTTTTTGGTCGCGATGTGGTGAATCATATGACCTGAAGTTGGATAAGCTTTACCTTTAAATAAATCTAATTTAATAATTATCAGTAACTTAAGTATATTTTCTGAGAATTTTTTTTATGCGCCTCGCGCTTTCTTATTCCTTCATGGCCGTCGCAGTAATGCTTTTATCTGGTTGTAACTTGCTTCTTGGCTCTGTGAGTTCGAGTTCTGGGGCAATAACCAATTTAGGGTCAGGTTCTTTGACTGCTTATCGTGAGGCTCACGTGAGCGGAGTCAGAAATTCTAGTATAACTAATCCAGATGCCCGGCCTGCACGAATTCCCCCACATCAAGACTATGCATTTCGGAATGCTATACCATTTTACCCTCGCAATGCGGGTACATATGTCACTAGTGGGTATGGTTGGCGAAATTTGAGAGGCCGAGCAGACTTTCATTGTGGTGTGGATGTCGTTGCTGCTGTCGGAACAAAAGTTAAGGCAGTTGTGGGTGGCCGAGTCACACTGACCCGGTCAGCTGGTTCGCGCGGCGGAGTTGTCATTTATGCCAGTGGGCGACAGTATACATATTGGCACGTTGTGCCATCAAGAAGTCTTCGCGCTGGTCAATGGGTATCCGCCGGTCAAACAATTGGCCGACTTGCTGACTGGGGTAGCACTACACACCTTCATTACGGCATTTATCTTACGGGAAATAACTCGGATCCAAACGCAAGAAAGATAAATAACTGCGTAGATCCAATGTCACTCGCAGAGCGAGGCCTGCTTTAAAGGAGTTTGCCAGGGTTGAATAAACCTTTCGGGTCAAGAGCCTTTTTTATTGAGCGCATTATTGATGTAGCGGAGGGGTCTCGGAACCTATTTACTTCCGCTAGTCGGGCTTGCCCAACTCCATGTTCTGCACTGATGCTGCCACCCAGTTGATTAACGAGATCGTGGATGCGTTGTGTAAGCGTTCCTGACTTTCTAAGCATGTCTTCCATCGTCCAGCCTTTAGGGCAGCTAACGTTAAAATGAAAACTACCATCGCCCAGATGACCAAATGGCACGGGTGTGCAACCTGGCATGGCCTCATGACATATCTTCATACCCTGGGATATCAGGGCTGGTAAGGCTTGCATTGGTACGCAAACGTCGTGCTTCACTGACGGTCCATAACTCCGTTGGGCCTCGACTAGTCCTTCTCTAAGGCCCCATAAATTTTCTGATTGAAGATCGCTCTGAGAGACTAGAACTTCCGCGTTGTGCGAAGCTAATCGGTCTAAAAATAATTCAGTCTCTGCTTCAAAAATTTTCTCACGCAGGCCCACTTCAACAAGCATTGCAAATGGCGGTAGCCTGCCTTCAAAAGGATTACGAAGTTGCTGATTTTGCTCAAGAGCTCTGGACATGCCAACGTTCGTCATCATTTCGGCGGCATATATTTGGTTAGGAAAATCAGTTTCGAGATTCCAAAATAGTTCGAGCGCCTCTTGAGGCTGTGTAATCCCTATCAAAGCTGTTAATCGGCGATTAGCTGGAGGAAATAGCTGAAGCGTTGCTGCTGTTATAAAGCCTAAAGTCCCTTCAGAACCGATTAGGAGTGACTTTAGATCATAACCAGTGTTGTCTTTTTTAACCTGTTTTAGGCCATTCCAAACTTTGCCGTTCGGCCATACCACTTCCATACCTCTAACATGGTTCCTTAGGCTCCCGTACCGGACAACATTTAGTCCACCGGCATGACAGGCTAAAAGGCCACCAACTTGTGCACTGCCGCGTCCCCCAAGATCTATTGGCACCTCGAGGGGTGCAACAGCTTGCTGAAGGTTTTCCAATATTACACCGCTTTCAACGGTTATCAGCCGTTGCTTAGCATCAAAATTTCTGATTTTCTTTAGCCGCCTCGCTGACAAGATTAATGCCGCTCCAGCATTGCTCGTCGGAGTTGCTCCACCGGCTAGGGAAGAATTACCACTTTGAGGAACGAGGCTGGTTCCCGTTTCACTAGCCCACCGAATGATTTCTTGAACTTGCGTGATATTTTTAGGTTGAGCTACTGCAAGAACTGGCCCGGAAAATACACCACGCCAGTCCTCTCCGGCGGTTCGACATAGGTCACTATCTGTAACAATCGCGTCTGAACCGACACGGGTTTCCAGATCTATGAGGGTTTTTGGATCGGTCATACTAATTGACTAAATGTCTGGGAGGTAAACGCAAGATAGATAAGATACAGATCGAGAAAAAGCGGTTGCATAATCCAATAGTTGCTCCTAAAGGCGCCAGCACTGTCCAAGACTGCCAGGAGCTAATGGAACACCCAGAAGCTTTAATTAGGAAACTTCCTAGCATAGACGAAGAAAGAGCTACAGTTCTCTTTTCACCCAGGTGAAAGGAACCTGAATCACTTAAATCGTGGGCAGATCGCCGGAGGTGTGTGGGAGCCGCGCATCTCTAAAGCTAACGCTTTTTGTTGAAGGACCCTTATGGATCGCATTCAAAAAGAGGAAATGGTCGCCGAGCTGAAAGAAGCCTTTGAGGGTTCTGAAATTGTCGTTGTTTCCAAACAATCTGGCCTTAGTGTTGCTGAAGCTCAAACATTGCGTCGTGCAATGCGAGCTGAAGGTGCCACTTTAAAGGTTGCAAAGAACCGGCTCGTAAAAATCGCTGTTCAAGATACGTCTATGGAAGGTTTGTCAGAGTTTATGACAGGCACCACGGCAATTTCTTATGGAACAGATCCTGTAGCTCCAGCTAAAGTCCTTGCTGACTTTGCAAAAGAAAATGACAAAATCGAAATACTCGGCGCCGTCATGGGTGACAAGGTTCTATCCGCAGCTGAAGTTAATGCGTTGGCAAAACTACCCTCGCTTGACCAGCTGCGCAGCAAGATCATTGGCGTGATTCAAGCTCCTGCAACGAAAGTTGCTGGCGTAGTGCAAGCACCTGCTGGGCAACTTGCCCGTGTTTTTGCTGCATTTAGTGCAAAAGAAGCCGCCTAATTTACGAACCCAACATAACCACGATCAAACATAGGAACAAAGAAAATGGCTGATCTCGATAAACTAGTAGAAGAACTAAGCAAGTTGACTGTCCTTGAGGCGGCTGATTTAGCTTCAAAACTTGAAGAAGAGTGGGGCGTGTCCGCTGCCGCTCCTGCTGCTGTAGCTGTAGCTGCTCCCGCTGATGGCGGCGGTGCCGCTGCAGAAGCAAAGACTGAATTTGACGTTATTCTAGCATCTGCTGGCGGTAACAAAATTGCAGTAATTAAAGAAGTCCGCGGCGTCGTTGATGGTTTAGGCTTGAAAGAGGCTAAAGAACTCGTTGAAGCTGCTCCTAAAGCACTAAAAGAGGGTGTTTCTGAGGCAGAAGCGAACGAAATTAAGGAGAAGATGGAAGCTGCCGGTGCTACCATTGAAATAAAGTAAGACCTTTAATTCATCTATTTTGAAAGGGTCGCTTTAGCGGCCCTTTTTTATTTTTATCTAACAGAGCTTGGGCGGCTGCTGAGTAGAAGCAAGTTTTTGCGCAGCGCTGGCGTTCACAAATGCTTATTCCCTAACAATTAATAGCGAGTTTTGTAGCTCGGATAAATATCGCTTCACAAAGTCGCGAACTGACGAGGCATAGCAGGTTGTTTGTGTTTTGACAGTGACATGAACTCGACCAAATCCCCAAATATTGTCCTCATTATGGCTGATCAACTCGCGCCACACTTTATTGGAGCTTATGGCCACAGCGTTGTAAAAACGCCAAACATTGATGCGCTTGCAGCAAGTGGAATGCGCTTTGATGCTGCTTATTGTAATTCGCCTCTATGTGCGCCGTCACGATTTTCTTTTATGTCTGGCCAATTGATATCCAGGATTGCTGCTTATGATAACGCTTCAGAATTTAGTAGCCAGATTCCAACCTTTGCTCACTATCTTCAGCTCCAAGGATACACGACCTGCCTCTCAGGGAAAATGCATTTCGTTGGCCCTGACCAAATGCACGGATTTCAGGATCGAGTAACTACAGATATCTACCCCTCCGACTATGCCTGGACACCTGAGTGGGAGGCAAATGATGAGCGGATTGATAGATGGTATCATAATATGCAGACAGTCAAAGAGTCTGGCATGGCAATGGCAACTTTTCAGATTGATTATGATGATGAGGTGGGGTTTGCTGCTCAGCGTAGACTTTTTGATTATGCTCGTGATGAGCAAAAACCTTTCTGTATGGTCGCATCTTTTATTCACCCTCATGATCCTTATGTCGCCCGTCCTGAGTGGTGGAACTTATATAAAGATAGCGAAATTGTTCTACCTAAAGTTGAGATATCTTGGGGTGACCAGGATCCCTACTCCCAGCGTTTGCTAAACGGAATTGAGGCCGCATATACCCCTTTAACAACTGAGGAGGTAATTCGAGCTCGAAGGGCATATTATGCGAATGTCTCTTATTTTGATTCTAAGGTTGGGCAATTGGTGCAAACAATTGAAGAAATAGGGGAGACTGACAATACTATTTTTGTGATCACCGCAGATCATGGTGATATGCTAGGTGAGCGTGGCCTGTGGTACAAAATGAATTTTTTTGAGTACTCAGCGCGCGTTCCACTAATAATGTGTGGGCCAGGCGTTGCTCAAGGCTCAAGTTCAAGTGCCTGCTCTCTCGTGGACATCCTACCTACTTTGGTAGACATCGGCTCAGCAAATGGCAGCGAAAAGCCAGAATTTGGCCAGCGTATTGATGGCCGTTCGCTATGGCCTGTTGCCCAAGGTGGAACTGATAGTAAGTCAGAGGCAATCGGAGAATATTGTGCTGAATGCGCCGGTTCGCCTGTAGTCATGATCCGCCGTGATGATTTTAAGTATATCCACTGTGACGGGGATCCTGCCCAGCTTTACAATGTCGCTGCTGATCCAGACGAGCTGGTCAATCTACAGGGAGATCATGCTCACCTTGAAATTTCTCGCTCTTTTGCGGCTGAAGTCGCTGCGAAATGGGACCTGGGCGAATTAAAGAAGGATGTTATTTCGACACAGCGCTCTCGTCGAGCGCTTCACGCTGCGATGGAGGCCGCAAAGGAGAGAGGTGGCGGAGAGCATTGGGACTATCAGCCGCCATACGATGCTAGTCAGAAATATGTTAGGAACCATACTGCTTGGACGGAACAAGCAACACGTTTTCGATATCCAAAGCTTTAAATGTCACCATAATCTTTTGAAGAGCAGACAAATCTAAACTTCCTCATTTTGCGGTCGGAATAATTGGGCTAAACCTGCGCCAGAGATGAGCAAAGCTCCAATCCCTTCTGCCCAACCAAATTGCTCAAATGGTAAGAAAATTGCTGCAGTTACTACTGATGTTGCTATCTCACCGGTATAGAGCAGTGCCAAGGTTGCTGGTAGTAGTCGTTCCGCCCCTATCTGCATTATAAAAGATATTGGGGCCAGCAAAAGGATTCCGGTTGTTAACACTATAAGTATGCCCCAGCCAATATCGTCAACAGATCCAATTGGCTCATTAAATAAAAAAAGCATTGCTGTACCGCAGAAAGCTCCGCTAATAAGCATTATACTAGTTATTCGAATATGCCGGTTTTGGTTTCGCAGTCTTCGATGACCTGAGAATATGCACGTTGAGCC
>Ga0213865_10000085_pt1 | contig 57002 bp, 93 predicted proteins | sample PICome_6_FD_160100 | JGI IMG/M metagenome (GOLD analysis project Ga0213865, IMG submission 160100) | Coastal seawater microbial communities near Pivers Island, North Carolina, United States - PICO282 | ecosystem: Environmental > Aquatic > Marine > Coastal | place: USA: North Carolina...
TGATTGGTTACTGCGAGTACCACGGCATTCAATGTGAGGTGGACGAGAGTCTGCCGGAGGAGGATGACGATGAGTAGGGTTCATGGGAGTCCGGCGGATCGTGGTTCGGCGGACGCATATTATGGGCGCCGTCCTGAACCGCATTACAATCAGGTGCAGGAAAACGGTTCGATGAAGCGCATCGAGCGCGAGGATATGACGGATGAGCAGATCCAGGATTACCTCCGCGCCTATGAAAACGAGGATGACCGCAAGGATTGGGGCGGTCCAGAACCGGAGGATGATAATGAAGAATGCGGCTGACATGACGGTTGATGAGTTCGCGCAGGAATTAGCGCGGCTCCGCAACAAGGCGTGGTTCATTAAGACGGTTGTTGGCACACGGCAGGACCGTAGTTACAGGAATCAGAAGCGCGGTGATTTTTATGGAAAAGGTAAGGGCGATGACAAGACCGACAAAACTGGCTAGTGCCACCAAAAATTATAATCTGTTGATGCGTCAGCGGACATGGGAGATTTTATCCCGCAAGTCCGATGAGTTGACGCACATCACCAACCAGCAAGTCAGCGCTGCGGACATCATCCGCCTGTGTATCGACATGCACATGGAGAAGACCTGTGATGAGATTGAGCGAAGATTCCGCGCCCAAAGATATGGATAAGGAGTACCTGATTGCGCAGGACTACATCCTGCATGGCACTCATTATTATTGCGTTAAGGCTGACACCATGGGTGAAGCGGTGGCGTTAATCGAGAACGATCCGGAGGTTCGTCCGGATCATAGCGAAGCGCACGACATCGTTATCGCTGGGTATACCGAAGCGGAGGACAATTATGATAGTTAAGGCGATGGCATTGGTCTGCACCGTATTTGTGGGCGGCGAGTCTAAATGTGTGACGGAGTTTTATCCCCGCACTTTTGATGATGTCCAGTCCTGTAACAGCCAGCTCATGCAATGGCGCCTACATGAACTGCCCAGAAACAAGAAGATTGTTCTGGATGATTGTGTTATAACAAGCTATAAACATGGCGAATGATAATAAAATCTATGATTTCACAATTACCTTGTATTCAAACAAGTTGAAAATTGTGAAGGAGGTGAGCTGTAAGCCCACCGAAGTGGAGAGGGTGATTGACGAACTGGACGAGCAAGCCAGCGTCCCCAGAAGGGGAGACGGTCACCATGGTTACTACATCGAAGTCGAAGTAAGGAGGTACAAAGATGTATTTAGGAAACCAAGCGGTGTTGATAAACGACACCCTAAACCTGCTACGCGGAAAGCTAGTGCGGTTCATTCTGGAGGACGGGGACATGCGGATGATCGCAAACCTCGTGGCAACAGCGGACGAACTGGGTCTGGAGTACGATCAGGAGTCGATGACCTATCGGGATCGAAAGTCCGAGGAAGCAAGGCGCAAGAGTCGGGCGCAACTAGCAAGGGAACTCGAGCCAGGTCTGAACGCGCTGTTCGGGAAGGAGTACGCCCAGCACGATCCGAACCTAAGTCCGGAGGAAAAAGCGGCGGCGAAAAAGCAAGCGGCAAAGCAAAGGCGCGAGAGCAAAAAGGCCGAGGAGGTGCGAGAAGCAAAGCGTCTGGAGACAAATCGCAAGGCGCGAGAAAAGTATCACGCAAAAAAGAAAGGTAAGGCCAATGGCAGCAAAGCGCGGAAGACCTCAAGTTGAGGAGAAGGCAGCTTTTCGTAATGTAGCGGTTCCGATGGAGATTTATAACATGATCCGCGAGTTGTCGAAGGCTGAAGAGCGGACGATTGCTAGGCAACTAGCCGTCCTGATCAAAGACGCATACCAGCAGAAAAATGGAGAAACGGTATGATTAAAAATTTTCTGAAGACATTTTTCCCGATGTTTTATTCCGAGCCAGAGCGTGCGCGGGACAGTCGGGGCAGGCTTGTTGGTGACGACAGGAAGACTCCTACGTTCAATGAAGCGTGGGTCGGGGGTCAGGCTCCGGCAAAGAAGGTTGCACCCAAGGCGGCGCCGAAGAAGCGTGGCAGGCCAAAGGGTAGCAAGAATAAGAAGAAATGAAACGCAACCCATTGGCACGCAAGATCCGTGAGCCGAGGTTCAGGAAGCGTGTCGTAAAATCCAAGAAGGTATATACAAGGAAGGGGCGGTCAATCCGCCCCTTTCATATTAGAACAGACTCAACTGCTCTGGTTCACGCATGATTGCGTCAATGTCTTTATGCATAATCTCGGTGAACTCAATGTCACAGAAGTTGCCGCAGTCAGGCATTACAAACTTCTGCTGCGCCCCTTCATGATCCGCCAGCTCATCTAAATAGACTCCACGAATACAGGAGTTGCCGACTTGGCGCTCGGCCTCGGCCATGCGTTCAAAGTAGTCTGGGAAGTCTCGCCTGATCTTGTTCCAGTACCCTTTGCCGCCCTTCACACATCCGATGCAGTTATTGTTGCCATAGCCCAGCTTGTACATGGTCGGGCGTTCAATGCCAGCCTGCTCGAGATAGTACAGACATTCTGGCTTGGTCAGCTTCTTTTCGATCAGCGGGAAGATTGGTTTGGCGTCTGGATATTGTTCCTTAAATCGGATGGCGCGGTTGACTTCCTTCTTGGAATACTCAAACCCAAAGACCTGTGCCTCGTACTCCATTTCCTTTTCGATTCGCTGCCGGACTCGTTTCTTCAAAACTAACGTGCACCGCGCACCCCCAGGACCATTGACGTACTTGTCCTTGGTGATGACTTCAAACTGATTGTTGTGCTTGTGGGATTTGGTCACCATGATGTCCCGACCATACCAGGCCTCGCACTCGCGGATGAATCGCTCATTGTCAGGGTGCGCCGTGTCGATATGGAAGTAGATCGGAAGCACCCGATCTTTACCGTATTTGTCTATCGCCAGCTTAGTCGCCACCGCACTGGTGACGCCAGCCGACCACCACGAGATAATCATGCTTCCCACCTAAACTTCAGCTGCCCATAGATTGGCTGCCACTCTCGACTCCGATTCTTGCGATCCCAGCCTTGCGAGGTGGGCTTGACCTCCCCGACAATCTTCCAACCGGCGCCTCGAAGCGAGGAGCCAGACTCTTCCTGCAAGGTATATGTAACCATGCGTTTGCCGCCCATCTGTTGCCAGATTCGCCAACACCGCCCGTAAAGAAAACTGCACGAGTTTTTGGGTGCGTGATCCACAACACAAACTCTGGTAACCTCGGCGGTTGCGCCATCGTCTAGCATCCGAGCTACGGGTCTGCCCACAATAGCCACCCCGACAAGTTCTCCTGCATAGGTCGCCCCGATAGCAAACTTCCCACCGCCAGTAGGTTTGTTATGACGGTGGAAGTTGTCCACGAACTCATTCGCTTCACGAATACTAACGGGTGTGACCTCAAGTTTCACGACAATGACCCAGCCTTATCGGTGGTATCAAAGTCACAAGCCTGTTCTCCCTGACAACATTCGCTAATGACCAAATGGCATACCGTGCATTGTATGTGCCCATGCACATCAACTGGCGGCATCATCGTCTGGCATCGAGGGCAGTGCCCCGCTGCCATTCGTTTTGCAAAAGTGCCATCACCTTGATCTATCATATTTCTCCTCCATTCTCAGGCACACGGCCTCCTGATTTACCGGCATGTTCTCCCAGAAGACCTGAGTCGCTGTCACATGGCACTCCGCTATTGTTGGGTGCACCGACAGGACTCTGGCATCTAGGTTGTCTATGCTGTTCGCTGTAACCAGAACGAGAAGCCAAATCATTTCGCCTCCGGCTCTGCCTTATAAACATTTCTTTTTGCCTCAAGCGATATGACATTGTCTCTCCCCAAACCTTTGATGAACTTCTCCGCGATATCTGGTGTCAGACCTGTTAGCTTCCCAAACCGGTCAACGGCTTGAGCGAGTGTCAGACCGCCTTTCTTGTAGTCAACCAGCACATCTATGCTGCCTGTGATTTTGGTGTCAGCTTCAGCCATTCTCTAGCTTCCTCTCCTAATACTCGTGCACCTATATCTATCTTATCACGAAGTGCCTTGACGATCTTCTCATCAATGGTTCCGTCCGCAATCAGGTCGATATATGTGACAGGGTTCTTCTGACCTATACGATGACAGCGATCCTCGGACTGGATCCGAGTTTCAAGATTAAAGTCGTTTGCATAGTAGATCACTGTATTGGCCTCGGTCAGCGTGAGGCCGTATCCTGCGGTGGCTGGATTCGCCACGAAGAATCTTGCGTTTCCGTTCTGGAATCTGTCGATGGCGAGTTGCCGATCTTGGTCTGATGTGTCGCCGTAGTAGGAGACTACCGACTGTTCACCATACACTTTGGCTAGTTCTGCCCGAATGTGGATGATGTCGTAGCGAAACCTGGACCAGATGATGATCTTGCCTGACACCTCCTCGATACAATCCATCATGGCGGACAGGCGCTGGGTTGGGATTTCAATCAGATCGCCCTCGTCAGTCTTTATGTGACCGGAGAGAACCTGCTGGATGCGCAACATCTGTGTGATGACTTGCGGCGCCGATACCAGTTCGCCGTTCTCCAGAAGCGTCATGGCCTCCTTTTGTAGATCCTTATACATGCGGATCTGTTCCATAGTCAGGCCGACACTACGCACGGTGTAGGTCTTTTCTGGCAGGTCCAGACAATCCTTTTTCAGCACCCGATATGTATAGGGGTCAATCTTCCCAGAAAGCTCCTCTAAGTTCCTGTAGCCAAGAATCTGTTGGAAACTATGTGCGCCCATGTTGCGCTTCTGTAGGACGGCGTAACGTCCTTGAAACGCATAGTAGGAGTCGTAGCCGAGGATCATGGGGTTGAGGAACTGAAACTGCGCAAACAGATCCATGGGGGATTTTGTAACAGGCGAGCCTGTCAACAGTCTTCTGTACTTGAACTTGGCCGCGATCTTGAGTAGAGACTTGGTGCGTTTGGCCTTATGGTTCTTGATGGTGGTACTTTCATCAATGGCTATAAGGCCATTCTGCCCGAACTTCTCCGCCATCCACTCGCCGGCTGCTTTACCTTTTGAGCTGGAGAACGCCTCCACATTCATTATGAATATCTTGACGCCTGGGTCGGTATTGAAGAAGAACGCCCTAGCCTCCTCCTTATATCCTTTGGTCTGGTTGGCCTGCCACGCACATACCGTGTGACGGATGTCGGTTGGGAAGTGCTCCGGAATCTCCTTGTTGATCCAGTTGCGGTACACGCCTTTTGGTGCAATGATTAATGCGAAGTCGATCTTATGTGTGTTGCCCAGATACGCGACACTGTCGATCAGAACCTTAGACTTACCAGTTCCCATTTCCATAAAGAATCCGTAAGCATTCATAGGTATACTGCGGTTCATAGCTTCCCGCTGATGCTCATAGGGTTTTGTTTTGAATTTGTAGTTGACTTCCATCCATGTCCTCCTATATGGTCTGAACATAGGGTAACGGAACGGTTCCGTCAAGCCCATCAAACCTGAAGAGGATGTACTTGCTATGCAGCAGAGTGAAACAATCTTTGACGAAGAGATGTTCGCAGATGCGGATACGCTATCCGGCGTTGATGCAGATGGGGGCAAGCAGTTATCTGGTCTAGTTCGCCAGCTTAACGCTAAACAAGAACAAATTGATGAGACTGAAAAGTATCTCAAAGAACTAAAAGCAGAAAAACAGCGGATTGCGTTTGAGCAAATCCCTATGCTCATGGACGAGATGGGGATAGAGCGTGTGGATGTGGACGGTGCTACCGTTACGCTGAAGCCGTTTGTGTCTGCGTCAATCCCTGCTGACCGGAAGCAGGAGGCTTTCAACTGGCTCCGAGAACATGGTCTGGACGACATCATTAAGAACGACATCATCGTGTCGTTTGGTCGTGGGCAGGACAACGCTGCTGGGGACGTTATGTACGACCTCGAGCAGAAGGGTTTCCACCCAGAACAGAAGACGCATATCCATTCGATGACCCTCAAGGCGTTTGTTCGTGAACGTGTTGAACAGGGCCAGCCGATAGATCTGGATATGTTTGGAGCCTATGTAGCAAGAACTGCTGAAGTTAAGAGGAAGAAGTAATGGCTAATCAAGTAGCAAAAAAAGAAGAGGCTGGTCTGCCAGCCGAAATGATGGACGATATCTTTGACACCGCTGGTGAGGGTACAACCTACGAAGCCAGCGAGTTGCAGATTCCATTTGTGCGTGTCGCACAAGGCACATCCCCCCAACTCAAAAAGAGCGACATGAAGCATATCGCTGATCTGCGTCAAGGGGATATCTTCAACACCGTGTCTAACGAGATCTGGGACGGCGAGAAGGGCATCACCGTGATCCCATGCTACCAAGTGACCACTTATCCAGAGTTCGTCTCTGGTGACCAAGGTGGCGGCTTTGTAGGGGTACGAGCACCGGACGATCCGGATCTGTCTCAAACCACGCGGGTTGGTGCAAAAGAATATCTGCCAAATGGCAATGAGGTCATCAAGAGTGATCAGCACTTCTGCCTGATCTTGGGTGAGGACGGCATGTATGAACCAGCCATCGTGGACTTCAAGTCTACTGGTCTAAAGGTCAGCCGCCGTTGGAAGACCCAGATTGCAATGCAGAAGGTAAAGCATCCAAAGACTGGTGAGATGAAGACACCGGCTCTGTTCGCTACCATGTGGAAGCTGACGGTGGTCGAGGAGTCTAAGACTGTCGATGGTGAAATGCGTACTTGGTACAACTGGGCGATTGAAAAGGTCGGCCTTGTACAGGACAAGGCTTTGTTCAACGAAGCAAAGCTGTTCCGTGAATCTGTCATGAAGGGTGAGGCTAAAGCCCAGCAGGAAGAGGCGCCGATGGCGTCTGCTACTCCTGTGGACGACAAGCCTGTAGAGGATGACGACATCCCATTCTAGTGACTTGGGGGAGGTTCGCCTCCCCCTCTTTTTGCGGAGCGAATAATGAGTTTAGTTGATCGTTTCGCTGCGGCCTTTGAAGGCTCCAGCGTAGCACACGGTCAAACAACGGTAGGAAGCGTAAGGAAGAACGGAAAGACAGAGGCAAAAAGTTTCATTGTCCGAGAGCCACTGACCAAGACATTGTTGGCGGCGCATCTTGAAGGCGGACATGGAGTTGGATCAATACCTATTAACGATCAAAACATGTGCAAGTTTGGTGCACTAGACATCGACACATACCCAGTCGATCACGTTGCGATCTTGAAGAAGTGCCGCCGTTTTAAGCTACCCCTAGTTGTTTGCCGATCAAAGTCAGGTGGGGCGCATCTATTCCTGTTCATGCAGGATTGGATTAGCGCGACAGATATGCGTGATCACCTTACGGAGTTCGCTGCGGTGCTTGGCTATGGGGGATGCGAAGTGTTCCCAAAGCAGAACAAGATTCTGGCCGAGCGTGGGGATGTAGGCAACTTTATCAATCTGCCCTACTTCCAAGCCGAGAATACATTACGTTATGCCATAAATAACAAGGGTGACGAGCTGTCCCTTGAGGAGTTTTTAGATCAGGTAGACAAGGTCAAATGCACATTAGATGATCTTCGCAAGCTGGAGTTCGCTAGTGAAGACGATGAACTGCGGGAGATGCCGCCGTGTTTGCGGATCATGTTTGCAACCTCGGTGCCTGACGGCACCAGAAACAAGGTCATGTTTCATGCGGCGGTGACCGCCAAGATGATGCATCCGGACTCGTGGGAGACCACGCTTGAGAAGTGGAACCAGAAATACTGCAAGCCGTCTTTGCCAGCCAATGAGATTGTAACGATCCAGCAACAGCATAAGAAGAAGGACTATGGCTATCTGTGTAAAGAAGAGCCGATGGGCAGTCATTGTGACAAAGCCGCCTGTCGTCAAGCCAAGTTTGGTGTGGGCAAGAATGGCTCGATGCCAGGGATTACAGGTCTGACAATCCAGAAGTCGGAGCCAAGGCTCTACTTCCTAGATGTGGACGGCAAACGCTTGGAGTTATCCACCGAGCAGTTGCAGATGCCCTTGCAGTTCCAACGTGCGTGTATGGAGCAGCTTGATGTCATGCCGCCTATCATGAAGGCGCCGGACTGGCAGAACTATGTAAACGGTTTGCTGGAGAGCGCCACGCATATTGAGGTGCCAAAAGAACTGACGATCAAAGGTCAGTTTGAGGAACTGCTGGAGGTTTACTGTACCAGTCGGATCAGAGCCAAGTCTCCACAAGAGATGATGCTGGGCAAGCCTTGGACAGAGAGCGACATGACTATGTTCACGCTCAAGGGTCTGACAGAGTTTTTGCGGAATCGTGGGTTCAGAGAACTGCGCCGTCCGCAGATCCAGCAACGGTTGAAAGACCTAAATGGTGGGCAGGAATGCAACACCACATACAAGTTCAAAGACGAAGATACAGGTCAATGGAAGAATCTTCGCGTCTGGTATGTGCCAGAGTTTGACGACAATGAAGTCGATCTACCAACAGAGGAGAACGTACATGACATACCATTCTGATGAACGGTATCTCAAAGTGGGTGAAGTGGTTGCTTGGTTAGGAGTGGCAAGATCTACCGTCTACAGATGGGTAGAGGAAGGTCATTTCCCTAAACCAGTTGTGCTTGGTCCTGAGAAGGAAAAGAACAGTACAACGAGGTGGCTGCGCACAGAGGTTGAGCAATGGCTTGAGTCTCGTCCACGCGAGAAGACCGATGGCTGATGAAACCCTGATCTTCGGACCACCAGGTTGCGGCAAGACACATACGATGATTGAGATCGTGCGGAAGGAGTTAGCGCAAGGCACCCCACCGGACAGGATTGGTTTCGTATCGTTTTCACGCAAGTCCATCCAAGAGGCGAGGGAGCGTGTGGGTGCCGAACTACAGCTCACCGAAAAGGATGTGCCGTGGTTCAAGACGCTACATTCGATAGGCTTCAACTGGCTGGGCATGGACAGCAAGGAGACGGTTCAGCCGTCAGACTTCCGTAAGCTGGGGGACATATTGGGCATGGCCTTTGATAAGGGCACTGCCGAGGCCATGGAAGAGGGCATGGTTCCTTTGTCTATGAAGGAGGGCAACCGCTATCTGGAAGTGATCAGTAGATCCAAGCTGCGCTGTATTTCCATGGAACAGGAGTACAATGACCGTGGCGACTATGATCTGCATTGGTCGATGCTCAAGCGCGTGGATCAGGTATATGCCGCCTATAAGTCAGACGCTGGGAAGTATGACTACACCGACATGATTGAACTGTTTGTTCGTCAGGGCACTGGCCCTGTGCTCGAGGTTCTGATTGTTGATGAGGCGCAGGATCTGACTCCGCTACAGTGGAAGCAGGTAGCGATACTGAAAGAGAGAGCCAGCCGTGTGTACTACGCGGGGGACGATGACCAGTGCATCCACCGTTGGAACGGCGTGAATCTACACAGCTTCATGAACGCTTGCGATAACAAGACCGTTCTGAACAAGAGTTATCGTGTGCCGGGTAGCGTGTACAAGCTAGCAAACCATTTGGTTAATCGGATCAGTGTCCGGCAGGAGAAGGACTGGCAACCGAGGGATGAAGACGGCAACGTGGATTTTCACATGAATTGGTATGATGTGAATATTGATGAAGGTTCGTGGACCATTATGGCTAGAACCAACAAAGCCTTGAACTCAATTCACCATTCTTTACGCGAAGACGGCTATTTGTTTGAACGATTCGGTAATTCCATGATCTCGCTTGAACTACTTGAAGCCATGACCATCTGGGAGCGGCTGGCAAAGGGCGAGACGGCAAGCGTTGGTGATATCAAAAAGCTCTACGGTTTCATGCCCAAGCAGGGCGACAGAGCGTTGCTAAAACGTGCCGCGACCAAAACCTTTGATGCGGTAGATCCACAAGGCTACCACAACTACGACAACCTAGTGGCTGAACATGGCTTGCTTGCTAATCAAGATGCAAGGCCGGAGGTCGTGGTCAACATGTCTCTTGAGGACATACGGTACATGGGCGCCGTGCGCCGCAGGGGCGAGGATCTGACCAAGCCGCGCATCAACCTGTCTACCATCCACCGGATGAAGGGCGGTGAGGACGACAACATCCTACTGTTGACGGACTCGTCATACCCTGCGGTCAACGCACCAGATCAGGACGATGAGCATCGTGTCTTTTACACTGCCGTGACCAGAGCACGGCATAACCTGCACATTGTCGATTCCCACGCAAAATATAGGTATGTGATATGAAAAGAGATAAATTACTTGATACAGCCAAAGATCTAGTTAACGGACCAAGAGCCAGAGATTACGGTGACGCATACGAGAACCATGAGCGCGTGGCGCAACTGTGGTCTGTGATCCTAGACAAGGACGTATCAGTTTCTCAAGTTTATCAGTGTCTTACTGCCCTAAAACTTGCTAGACTTATAGTCACACCAACGCATCAGGATTCATGGGTAGACATTGCTGGATACGCCAGCCTCGGAGGAGAGATTGATGGCAAAGGAAAGTAGTCAGATTACGTTCCTACACAGGCTGGACTTAGACACCATCGAGAAGGATTGGGTGCCGCCGGAGGTATTCCCAGATCTGCGAAACAGCCAGTATATCGCAATCGACCTTGAGACCAGCGATCCGAACCTGATGACGCTGGGTCCAGGCTGGGCGCGTGGTGATGGCTTTATCGTGGGCGTGGCTATCGCAGCCGGCGACTTCGTTGGCTACTATCCCATCGCCCATGAGGGTGGTGGCAACATCCCACAAAACAAAGTTATGAAGTGGCTGGCAGATCAGCTCGCTACGCCTAACATTCCCAAGATCATGCACAATGCTACCTATGACGCCGGTTGGCTCCGGTGGGCAGGGGTCAAGATCCAAGGCACGATCATCGACACCATGGTAGCTGCGCCGCTACTAAATGAGAACCGGTTTAGCTACAGCCTCAACAATCTGGCAAGGGATTATCTGAACGAGCGTAAGGACGAGAAGACATTGCGTGCCGCTGCGGCGGATCATGGGTTCGATCCCAAGGCCGAGATGTGGCGTCTCAACTCACGGTTTGTGGGAGCGTATGCCGAGAAGGATGCCGAACTGACCTTGAAGCTATGGAACATGATGCGTGTGGATCTGGAGAAGCAGAGCCTCATGGATGTCTTTGACCTAGAGACTTCGCTGTTACCAGTGCTGTTGGACATGCGCGAGAAGGGCGTAAAGGTAAACATTGACGGCGCCGAGGCGGCTAAGAAAAAGCTGATCGGACTCAAGAAAGATCTGATTGCAGATATAAAGCATGAAACAGGTGTGGATGTAGAGCCATGGGTAGCTAGAAGCGTTGCCGCCGTCTTTGACCATCACGGCCTGTACTACAATAGAACAGAGAACAACGGCCAGCCGTCCTTCACCAAGGCGTTCTTGCAGGCTAGTCCTCATCCTGTCGCGGCAAAGATCCTGCGCTTGCGTGAACTAGACAAGGCCAGCAATACCTTCATCGACAACATTCTCAAGTTCTCACACAAGGGTCGTATACACTGCGAATTTCATCAGCTTCGCTCGGACGATGGCGGCACTGTTACTGGGCGTTTCTCCTCAAGCAACCCCAACCTCCAGCAGATTCCAGCGCGGGATCCAGAGATTAAGGCCATGATCCGAGGTCTGTTTGTGCCGGACGAAGGATGCAAGTGGGGTAGCTTTGACTACTCGAGTCAGGAGCCAAGACTCTTGGTGCACTACTGTGCGTCTTTGGCACCCAAGGATCGTCATCCGTCCATTGATGATGTTGTGGCGGAGTATCACAAAGGCGATGCTGACTTCCACCAGATGGTTGCGGATCTGGCAGAGATTACCAGAAAGCAGGCCAAGACGGTCAATCTGGGAATCATGTATGGCATGGGCGTAGGCAAGCTGTCACATACCATGGACATATCTAAGGATGAAGCTAAGAGACTGTTGGCGCAGTACCATAAGAAGGTTCCGTTTGTTAAGGATCTGGCAGACATGGTGTCGTTACGAGCCAGCAACAACGGACAGATTCGCACGATGTCGGGGCGGTTATGCCGGTTTGATATGTGGGAGCCAAAGACATTTGGCTACAACAAGCCCATGAAGCGCGAGGAGGCCGAGAAAGAGTACGGGCCTATACTGAGACGCGCATTTACCTACAAGGCACTCAACAGGCTGATACAAGGCTCTGCGGCAGATCAAACCAAGGTTGCCATGGCAGAGTGCTACAAGGAAGGCTTGGTGCCGCTCCTGACAGTGCATGACGAACTTTGTTTCAACGTAGAGTCCGAGGAGCAAGCCGCAAGAATCACGGACATTATGGAGAACAGCACGGAACTAAAGGTGCCGAGCAAGGTCGATCAGGAGTTGGGCGACAACTGGGGAGAAGTAGGATGACAAAAGATATTCTCATCATCCTGTGCTTCATTAGTTTTTGTGGCGGTCTATTCTTCGGATAACGCTCTCATGCGTTTTACCAAACGCTTGGCGCGGTTGGTGACTTGGTCATACCAGCGGCTGTCTACCATCTCGTCAGCTGCGCGGTTCCAGTCTCGTGCATCCACACCAGCCTTCATACCTTTGAAAGCACTCAGGCGCGGACGCCCCATGTTAAACATCATGTTTGCTATGATGAGCTGGCACTCTTCGGGCAGGTCATAGAAGTCTGGGTACAGAACCTCACACTCGTCCAACGTGACAGCAATATCAAGGTTGAACACCTGACGGACACGCTCTTCATCCACGGGCGTACCAACGGCCTGCCCGTATTCTGGATCGCTCTCTACCACGAGATGGCCTATTCCGAAGGTTGGTAGAGCTAAATGATCCAAATAAATTTCAAACTTGCAGCCCTCATCCTCTGCAAGCTCTTCACGAAGCTGATCTTTGTTCATGGGGTTGTCCTTCCAAGAGATTGCGCCAGAGCCTGAGTCGCAGGGTCGGGCAGCAAGATTGGTGATACTTGTCCAGCGGTTCCGGCACCACCTGGTAATACGTTTGGTGCCTGTTGCTGAACGGTTTGAATTGCTTGATTAGCTACGGGGGCTAGTTGCTGACGAGCGGCATCAGTCACGGGACGCGCTTCCTCGGCGCCTTGTTCTACACCCATACGAGTGCCTTGAACAGTTGCTGCACCTACCAGTTGCCACATGGTTTGAAACCCTTGTGCAATCGGATCGTTGGACTTGAACTTACCAGACAGGAAGTCTTTGACCTTGTTTGGTTGACGAGAAGCCATCATCATCCTAAGAACTCGTGGATCTCTTAACGCTACAGACATTACCTTGAACGCTGCCGCCGTAGGTAACGTAGCAAGCGGGTTGGTAATTAAACTAACAACACCAAGACCAAGAGCAATGTTAGGTGCGGCAAGACCGCCTTTACCCGCGATTGAAGCATTGGAGGCGCGAACCATGTTTTCCGCCATGGTGTTCAGGCTTTCAAAAGCATTACGTCCAAACATAGCGTTGATTGTTTCTGGGCCGTAGGATCTCAAAACCGACTGGAATTTCCCACCAAGCCGACCAGATTTGAACGCTTCGATAAAGTCATCCGTCATGCGGATCTCGCCAGCCTCATCTACGGTAGCACCAATCTGTTTCAGGATTCTGCCCATTGAGGCATCCCGCACACTGTTCATTGTTTCTTCAGGCAAGAAGCGTTGCGCCTGCTTGATAGAACTTGGAGTCTTGAATACGGTTTGCGCAATGACTTCTGGATCGCTGGTAGAGCGCAAAGTGTTGATGATAACATCTTTATCCAATGCCGCACGCCGTGCTTCTGCCGCTTGTAAATCACGAAGTGCTTGGCCGAGTGGCTTACTGCGTAACTGGTTGACTACACTAGGTGCAAGATTAGCTTTGCCACGCTCAAGGACAGTAAGGATATCGTTTACATCCTTCAGATCTTTGCCCAGCATTTTGTCAACAGTCGTGCCCTTCTGTCGAATATTTGCTACAAGTTTAATTGGGTCTATAACCTCTTGTCCTGTAGCGGGGTCAACTACCAACGAGCGTTTAACTTGTTGCTCGACATACATCTTTGATAGACCTTGGCGTACTTCTTCTGCCATCTCTGCACCGTTGCCACGAATACGCGCAAGTTCCGCAGCTTCTGCTTCAATGTCGCGTGCAGTCTTTTCAACCATCATGCGAGTACGATTGTTAGGCGGAAGATCTGCTACATCTTTTAGGGCTTGTTCTACAGTGCGGTTGCCGATCATGCGTGTCTTCAGAATCCGTGTGCCCTCTGCTAGATCCACGATTCCTGACTCAGCCCCCAAGGCTTTACCTGTTGGTGCGCCACGAATGGCTTTCATCAACTGATCAAACGCTTCAGGGTTGTCCTCTTGTATGATCTTGTCGAACACAAACTTCATGTTCATCTGACCAGATTTTGCTTGTTTGATAATGTCCTGAACAACGATGTTGTCAAACCTACCAATACTGTCGCGGTAGAAGTTGTTTGTGCGACTCAACAGATTTAGAGCATCACTTGCATCTGCCGTAGACAGATTCATCTCAAACCCTTCAGGACGAACGATTGTAGGGCCACCTACGGGAGTAACTGCATCGTCCAGTCCCATCTTGGACATCTGAGCCAAAGTAATCTCAGCGTCTGTAAACGCTTGGTTAACAGATGCCTTGAGTGAACCAAGAGCACCTACGTTGACATCGTTCAAAAGAGCTGGGTTGCGAGATGCGTCAAGCAAACCTGTACGGATACGAGATAGGTCTTGCGCGGTGGCGTAATCTCCAAGACCGCGCACCTGTGCCGCGAACCGTGTCGCTCCAATATCGGCAATACTGTCTGTGGTAAGCCGTTCAAGTTCTGCCTTGATCCCTGCGGTAGGGATAATCTTCTGGCCGCGCAGCTTGTCGTTGACGGCGGTGTACAACCGATCAACATCCTCGTCAAACACGCGCTTACGCATACGAATCATGTCATCAAGATTCTTGGGTATGCTTTTGCCATCCTTCAGGTTACGCATGATCGCACTTATCTCACCGCGCACGGCATCGTCCATGGTCTTTTGTGCGTCTGCTAGAGCCTGATCAGCTCCACGATAAAACTTGTTAATATCGTTCTTGACGACCTCATCAAGATTGTTGATAGCGGCATCGTCCGCCACACCAAGCGTGCGCAAGTCAGCAATTACCTGTTCAAGATTTTGAGTAGCGGCCTTTTGATTTGGGAACACACCTTCGTAAACGGCTTGCAGGCGATTCAAAACTGGACGGAATGCTTCATCCGTAGCACCCGCAATCGTGGGACGATAGCCTTTGTTGATAACTTCACGCGCCTGCGCACGCAACGCTTCGTTAGCCTCGCCTCCTGGACCTTTGATAATACGACCAAACAGCTTGGATACGCCTCGACCAATACCTTCGCCAAAAGCACCAAACACACCTTCCATGGCGGTGTCGCGTGCGATGTCCCCAGCAGATTGCAACTGCAACCCTTCGGCAGACTCAATGCCTTCATCAAGCAGTTTGCCCCCAGCAGTGGCGGCACCCACAATCAACATACCCGGAACAAAGCCCACACCTGACGCGGCAATCGCGGCACCTGTACCAGCAATAATAGGTAGTGCAGTTGCGCCAGCGAACTCTTTGACATCATTAAATGAGAAGCCTTCTTCGTCTACCGCAAGCTCACGGCCTTCACCCAAGCCAAGTTTGGTGCGTCCGTCTTGTGTCAGGATATGACGACCAAGCGCATCTACACGGAAACCCTCGTCACCTACCACTGTCTTCAGATAGTTGGACTTCTCTTCGCCTGTGTCCATGCGACCAAACTGAAAGCGCGAGAACCCTGCAACACTATCCAAGCCAGTGCGATAATCAACACCCGGCTCTTTGTACTTGCTGATATATTCGTCTTCGGTAAGTTGCTCTCCACTAACGGGGTCCATGCCAGCTAGGCGTTTGGCTCGAGCGTAGTCACGGATCTCATCCAATGAAGCGCTAGCAAAATCAAGTTCTGTCTGAGTTGGCTGTGTAGGACTGAACTGCGCTATAATAGCTTCTTGCTCTTCTGGTGTAGGAGCATCACCAGCGATATCTACCTGAACTGAACCATTAGCAGTTTCAACAATTATAGAACCCACACCACTCTCCTATGAAGGCAACTTGAATATGGGCATACCTTGAGCGTTTTTCTGACCAGTATCTACCAACCCTAACGTAGAGCGCCGCCCAACACCAAAAGGTTCTAGTGATTTTTTAGACTCAGATATCAGAGACAACGCAGAACCTACATCTTTTTCGCCCGGCAAGATTCTCCCGCTTAAACGATCCTCAACGCTGCGCATTTCTCCAGCCGCTAACGCTTGATTTCTACGGAAATCATTAATTACAAAACCCATCTTTTGAGCCAACAGATCTGGATCTGCCTGCAATAAATTAAATGACCCATCTTGCAGAGTAGTAGCGTCAACGTAAGCGTCCGCCAAAAACTGAACGTCTCGGTTAGAAATTGAGTTTGCTGATTGAACACCACCTAGCGACACTGGAATGAGTTTTTGGAACGCCTGTCGTACAAAAGATTGATACTTAGCCTTGTTTTCAAAAGATGGAGGAGCGTCTAAACCTACAGCGTTCAATAGTTTATTGCCAAAATCTTTCGCACCACCACGAATACCTGTAATACTACCGTCATCAGCTAGTGTTAACATTGCTTTTTCTGCGAACTCAATACCCACTTCAGCATCTATGTATCGTTTCGCCGCAGTATCAAACTTTTCTTGCATCTTAGTTGATTGTTCATCTGATATTAATAGTTCTTCTCTTCCGGCCTTTATTTGTGCAGCGACTGCTTTAGATCTTTCAAGTGCGGCTTTTTCCTGTGCAAGATACACATCCACATCTTGAAATCCTTCGGGTAACTTACCGTCATTAGCCAGAAGATCAGTCATGCTAATCCGAGCAGGTTGACCGTCTTTATCAACCAAACGAAGGAAGTTACGATCATCCGCTCTTTGCTGTGTTCTTAGTTTACTGTCTTCTTGCAATCCGTACTGCAAAGCAGAAAGTTTAAGCTGACGGTTGAACTCGTCCTTCTTTGCCTTGTCCTTAATTAGCATATCGGCGCCATCGCTCATGGCTGTAGCAATGTTCTCAATGGCTCGAGGACTCTTACCAGCCGCCATGGCAAAGCCAATCTTGGCAAGAACAAGACCACTGTCCGCACCTTCGTAACCCGGTGCCTTGTCCATGAACTCCTTGATAAAGCCGTCCAGCGTGCTCTGTTGTTCTTCTTTAGTGCCACTGTTTATAACACGGTCAATCTCTTCCTTGGATGTAGGTGCAGCATCACCAGTGCCTGTGCCATCACCAGCACCGTCAGTGTCTGTGCCATCACCATCCGTGCCAGCTTTCTTTGCAGCTTCAATCGCCGCCGCAGTAGCATCCGGCGCAAGATCAACGGTTGCGTCATCGCGGTCTGTTTGATCAACATTCTCTTGATACGCAGCTTCGTCTGCCTCACGTTGACGCATAAGATTGTCTACAGCGGATTCAAGCGTATCTGTGCTAGGCGGGTATGCACCAGTCTCTTCATCCGTAACATACATACCGTCTCGCTCAGTTGCCTCACGAGCTATTCTCTCTTGCTCAATCCGTGCACGGTCTTCAGGCTTGCTCATATCAACTTGATACGGTGCAGTGGGCGGCCCTTGGAAGATACCTCTTGAAGGTGCCGCTGGTTTTGGTCCTATGGGCGCACTGTAGGCAGTAGGATCAACCTGATTAAACCCTAAACTGGTAAGGTAATCCTGATCAAGTGCACCAGGCTTCATGCCTGCAACTCGTTGACCCATGGTATCGGTTCCCGCGCCATCAGGAGACGAAAGCAAAGACTGTATGCCTTGCTCAGTAAGACCACGAATAAATGCACCACCACCAGCCGCCGTTTGTGCGACAGGACGAGTGAGAGCCGCTATTGCTCCTCCAAGCCTTGTATCCGTTGGATCCTGCACTGCTTGTCCTGCCAAGAAAGAACTCTGTGATGCCTGAAGCGCGGCGTATTCACCCGGACTAATTGCATCGTCATCACCGTACCCCACGGTTCTACCGCCGCTGATGTATCGGCGTGCAATGTCTAATGGCTGTAGGCTTGTTACACCACGACCACTTGGCGTTGGCCCTCTATAAGATTGACCCGTTATAGGAGACGTAAACATACTTTGAGATCGCGGAGCAAAAACCGAACCACCAGAGGTAGGGCGTATGTTTCGCGTTTGTCCAGCGTGGATATGACCAACAGGACCACCAGCATGAAACGTCTGTACAGGGGCAACCCCCGCCGACTGATTCAGAGCGTTACGAGCGTTACGCGGCTTGAACATTTTGCGGTTATATACGCTCATTATTTAGTCGCTCCCAACCCCAACATGTTACCTAATCCACCAAAGATGCCCCCAGAGCCGAAGGCTCCAGCCTGCTGAAGACCAGCGACACCCATGCCCAGACCAGCGACCTGAGACAACATGCTAGGTGACGGCGCTGTCTTGCTTGTAAGCGTGCTGGTCGTAGTAGGCACGCCACGGAAGATGTCAGACATGAATCCAATACGCTGATACGGTTCAAACTGCCGCTCAAGACTCGTGGCGCGTTGTGCCTCAAGCTCTGCCTGCTGTTGCTGCTGTTCCTGACCACCAAGCTGTGACAGGATTCCAACGTCTCTTGCTTGTGCCGCCTGTGCAGATTCACCCATGGCTGCCTGCTGTAGACCCAGCTTACCAAACAGTTCGCCAGCTTGCTGTGAGCGATCCTGTGCCGACTCAAACGCTTGCGCACGAAGCTGTGCCGATTGCCTAGCAAAGGCATCCGCCGTGTTGCGCTGTAGTTCTTGCTCTGCGATAGCTTGGCGTGAACCACCAAAGGCTCCCGCCTGCACCGCCGCCGAACCAATACGCTGACGCTCCATGTCCGCCTGCCGCTGTAGATCTGACAGGCTTTGATCAATAACGTCCTGTGTGTACGGCGACATATACTGCTGGTACGCACCAGGTTGTAGCGCCGCTACACCCTGACCCAGAGTCGCCGCTCCAGCCTGCATCATCGGTTGATAGGCACCCACACCTGAGACGCCGAGCTGGATAGCTTGTTGCTGTGCTGGAGTCAGACCAGCTACCTGATACTCAGGGATCGTGGTCGGCTGATTTGCCATCGTAGAGGTACTGGCAAGTAGGTCTTTCAGGAAGGTTTCCTGATACTCCGGTAATACCTGTAGTTGTTCGGTGCGGACTGTTTCAGCCATTATGCCATCCTCTCAAACTTATCCATCATGGCATACAGACGCTTGGCACCAAGCTCCCTGTTTCCATTGCCTGCGCCTACGACAGACTTTTCCTTAAATACAAATTCACCGTCCGAGAGTCTTGCCTCCTGAACTTTCTTGCCATTCTGATATATGCCAGCGTTTACACTGTCAGAGGTTCCAGTGCCTGGACCCTCGATGTACCCGCCCTCTTTCAACGTAACAATGCCGCCCAACGCCATAGTCATGGTGTCGTCCTTGCGAGAGTTGATAGCGTCTTCCAACTCTTCCGCAGTGTCATATGCTTCGCCTGTAACAGGATCAACAAACAAACCCGCAATCGGTGTGCCCTTGTAATCAGGCCGAGATTCAAGTTCACGAGGACCGTCATCTGTAACGTCTTCTTCACCCACACCAGCCATGCCCAGCAAGGAACTACCAACCACTACGTCACCAACCGAGATACCAGAACCAAAGATACCGCCCTTTGCGGCCTCGGTTGCGGCAGTCTTAGCCACTTCCTTTGCGGCTACGTCAGCGGCAACCTTCTGTGTCGCGGCTTGTGTAGCTGCGGCACCAGTGGCGGACTGTGCAGCTGCGGCTCCCGCACCTTGGACACCCAAGGAACCGAGTCCAGCGCCTGCGCCGCCAGCTAGAATAGCGTTCATCACCGCATCTTTAGGATCACCCCCAGCCACAAGTGTACCAATGCCAGAGCCAAGAGCCGCGTTCATAGCCGCACTACCAGCAGGTCCGCCGAAGAAATATCCTGCGGCGGCACCAGCAATAGGAAGTAGTGATTTCAGACTAAGACCCAAGAGTAGACCCTCCGAGCGATTGTGGCATAGTCACCATGATTGTGGTGTCTCTTCTTTCTGCGCCAGTCCATGGCTCACCGCAATCTGGGCAGTTGCCATCGGGGTAACTCGCTACCTCTTCGGGCGTGTCAACTTGATTAGGGCAGCTGACGCAATATACTTTATCAGAACTTGTGCTCGGTGACCAGCGGCTACCGTCAGGCATTACAATTACATCATCACTCATGGCACCACCACCGTTACTGTTCCTACTGCGCCAGTTGCACTTTCGCTTCCTGACAATATATCACCTTGTCGCACAATACGCAAAAAACCGCCTGAATCGTAGATATCACCTATCTCAAGCGTATTAGCCACACCGTCACCAGGCACCCCTGTAAAGTTTAGAATCGGGTTACGCTGATCATCAATTACGCGATCAAGGTTACGCGCTAGCTGATTCACATAGGTCTGATCATACTCACTAGGCGCAACAGGCAGAATCGTGCGAACTACCTTTGTCATCGGCGCCCATCCGCTCGTACATCAAGACGCGGTGCACCCAGTCTCCAGCGCACGCCCTTATCGGAGTTGCTGATCTTGAAGTTCATGCTACGGCCTCGAGCACGCATAAACACCTGATTCGTGTAAATGTCAGAACTCGTCTCCTCCACACTACCCGTCACCGTTTCGGTTACGGCCTTGCCGTTGAAGTCACGAGATTGCATGGACATGGTTACGGCAGGCGTAGAGTCCGTTGACCCGTTGAAAGACAAGTCCGGTATAACCCTGCGGATCAGCATAAACTGATCGCCATCACCGATGTCAAAGTCTGACGATTGAACAAACGCCGGTACAGCGATGGACGGAGTCTGACTGCCGTCATCCAACCCACGCTCATGGTCGTATAGATAGTTGTCAGTGCTTGGAGCTTGTGGATAGCTACGTTGGCCGGCTGCACGATCATTCCATGCAGTACGAGCGAGCGACCCGTAGTACCAGACCTTTTCGCCGTAGTTGTATATCACATACTTGTCGATCTCATCAGATGACTCAGAGCAATAGAACCACCACACCTCGGTCTGGCTACCAAGGCTACCAGCATGAATCTTGAAGGACTGGTTACGGTTTAGATCACTGAACACATAATCACGAACCGAACACGGAATTGGCATGACGCGGCCATCATAGACATAGAAGTTTTCCTGACCCATCCAGAACACCGTATCGTTTACACTGATCGCGGCATTAGGACCAGCAATACGAGTGTTGTCTGCCAGCAACGCCGTGCCAAAAGTAAACGGAGGACCAGTGAACTGCACTGAGTGCAATGATGTGTCTGTCCAGACAAGGATCTGACGACTTGTACGCAGTGCCGTAATGATCTCTGAGCCTTGCGACAGGCGAAGATCACCGGCTGTGTTCGTAGCGGTAGGTGTCCAGTCCGTAGCAGATTCTTGAGACGAGAACCGTATAAGCAATGGATCCTGACCAGATTCACCCAAGGGGTTAGCACCAAAGGCCAGAACATGCCGATCAACTTCAGACACAAGAACCTTGCGTGCTACCGTAGGCACATTAGAAGCACCAGACAGGGAACTTAACTCCACCGCACGGGTGGTTGTTCCATTCGTTGCATCCCAATAATAAATGCGTCCGTCACCAATGTTGCAGATCAGATCTTCACCGAAGTTGTCCGCAAACCACAAGCGCAGGGTGTTACCGGCCAGAGATCCGGCACCAGAACCCCAAGTAAAGCGGCCCCATGTTCCTGCACCCCAGCCAGGACCAAGAACAGTGGTGTTCAAGCCTACGTTAATCTGAAACGCTGCCGTGCCGGAAGCTCCGCCACCAGCCGTGCTACCAGATGAAGCAGACCCGCCCGTGTTCACTGTAAAAGTCGTGGTCGTAGGAACAGATAGAATTTCATGTTCTTTATTAAGCTGCGCCGTGGTCAGTCCGTCCACCGCCGTTAGACTGGCAAACGTAACAAAATCACCAACGATAGCACCGTGAGCCAAGGATGTAGTGACGGTGACTACTCCGCTACCAGCTCCGCCGGAGGTGTTGATAGGGTTATTAGGCAAAGTGACTGTTGAGCGGATAGGCGTGATGTCGTTAAACGTGCCGGAGTCCTCAAGATAGATCTTTTTTTCAGAACCCAAAAATAAGAGGTTCAAAGAATCAAGGGTCACGAAGTTCAGCAGCTTGCGTACCGTGCCTTGAAACTGGGCAGAACCTACCTTGATCCAGCCGCCAATACGCTCCGCATACCCATAGCGAAAGCGGATGTAATTCCCATCGAACCATCCGCCTTCGTTAGAGTAGTTAGTGCCCTCTCTGTTGATACCGGGCTTGAATTGGAGTTTGGTGAGCGGCATTCATTACTCCGCGTCAGCGATTGTCAAGTCACCGGCTGCGACCTGCCGCAGGATTTCTGCGTAGTGGCGGTTGGCTGGGTCAAGGGGAACGTGCATAGTGACGCCATCCACAACGATGCGTATACAAGTATTGTTGCCTTGATATGCCATGTATTGTGCGCTTGAAATGTTCATTCCATCCATGTCTATAACTCCGCATCACTAACGATATAAACCGCCAAACCAGCGTATGCCCCATTAGATGAGCCTCCACCAACCATACTAGTAGACGTAATACTCAAACCTACGTTTCTCTCTGTAAAAGTGCCACCCGTATCCGCAGTGCTTATCTTGCCACTGCCCCCAAGATGACCATAATAAGTGTTTGTTGGCCTTGCTCGTTTTTCGGTTCTTAACCTAAAAACCATATACCTTTGACCACTAGTTTCATCGTCAAGGCCATTTATACGCATACCTATGTTTGTGTCATACGCTTCAGCAGTGCCGGGAGCAGTTCCATATTCATACGTTTTTTCGTAATATCGTTCGCACTGCTTCAGGACATCGCCAAACGACCGATGCTCAAACGGCGTGGCCTGTTCGCCGACCTCAAGCTGGACGCCGGTAATAGCCCAATCGTTGTCTGTGCTGTCAGCAAGATTTACCTGACCTACAGCACGGTTTGCTTGAGTGTTAGCAGTCCAAGATGTAGATAAAGTTCCAGATGAGTAAGAACTCCCAGCCGCAAGCCAGCAGACAAAATAAAGACTGACCGCATTATCGTTGTCTAATGCACCTGATGTATCACCAGCATATGTGAGAGTTTTCTTTTCCCAAGTATTAGCAGATGAAATCGTGTAGGCTTGAGATATTTGACGACTATTATCTGCATCAAACAATTCAGCAATATATGTGCCTGTTTTATTTGATTTCACATGGAAAGAGACAGTCACACTTTTTGCACTGGATGTACCCTTTTTAAGATGTTGTAAATTCTGCCCCTCAATTGCTTGTTGAAAAACCAGCAAGTCACCCCCACTAAGACTAGCATCTGCTGTTGTGCAGTCTAATCTGTAAGAGTTAGAGAAACCGTCAGGAGCATCTGTGCTTTGAGCAGCAGTCCAAGTACCCGCACTTGCAAGACCTAATTGGAATCTGTCTGGTGCATTGGCGTATTTCCCTGCCGTGATTCCAGTTTCACTCGTACCCCGCTGCGCCACCTGCATCGCACCGTTGATAACAAGGTTCCTGTTCGACAACGCCGTCTGCGAACCAATCAGTGCGGCGAGTTCTGCTGCTTTACTCATGCGAGGTCTCCAAACATCCCACAAGCCCCTGTGTCGGGGTCATAGGCGGTATATGTTGAACCACTGCTGTTATACCTGTAGTCCATAATAAAACTTCCTGTGGCAATGTCTGAAGTTTGATAGATGCCACCATTTCCGCTTCCTCCATTATCAGAGATGCAGATAGCATATGTTGCTGCTGAAAAGGCATTTGTATAGTTAGGCTGCAACCTGCCACTTCCTCCATCTGTCATAGAGGCTACATTCAAAGAATCCCTTGCGGCAACAGTTGCTCCGTTTACATTAACCCAGACTTTTGCCGTACCTTCTGCAACATATTGCATGGCCACGCTGTTGTTCCCGCTGGCATCCTTCAGGGTGTTTACTCTAAGTTCGCTTGCCATTATGCGAGGTCTCCGTGCATTGCGCTTTGAACATGGCTGCTGTCACCAAGTGAAGCCCCATCATAAATCTGTATGTTGGAATTACTGGTGTTTATGCCGGGAGTCCCGTCACCAGAACCTCCAAAGTGCCTGTTACCACCTGCCATACACGCCCCATAAAATGAATAGTTATCACTACTCATATTGTTAGTGTAATTCATATCGTAACTGCCAGTTCCTCTGTCTGTAGCGGAACTGCCATTGAAACTGTCGGCAAAAGTTGTGCCAGAGCCGTCGTAATGAAACCAGCCTTTCGCCAGCCCCTGCTGCAACCGCATCGTAGCCGTACCCTCGCCGGTAATCGTGATATCACCTGCGCTGGTTACACCCTGCATTTCATCGACTTTGAGTATGCTTGCCATTATGCGAGGTCTCCGTGTAAGGTGACACTGACGGACTCTGTGTCTGTATAGGTATTGCCGTTATCACCGTCTACTACACCTATTCTTGTTGTGGTTGTACTGTGCGCACCGGCATTATCTTGATTGACAATCATAGCGTGTGCAGAACCGCCTAATGTATCAGAACAAGTAGCTTGCACGGTAAAATTTGCATCTGTAAAAGCACTGCTAAAATTAGGGCTTTGCCTACCACCTGCTGCATCTGTAACAGAAGATATGTTGAGAGAAACTCCTTCAGTTGCAGCAGACGCACCGTCATATTTAACAAACACCTTTGCAGCAGCTTGCTTCGTCAGCGCAACCGGCCCCGTACCCGCCTTGTCAGCAATCGTGTCTACATTCAATACGCTGGTCATACGATGCTCCAATATCCGTTAACAGTGACGGTGGCAGACTGGGTGATCGGGCCACCGCTTACGCCATTCTCATCGCTGTCGATTGTGATGTCCGCACTGATCGTTTGACCGTTAAGCCGGATAATCGAGTTATTTCCTTTGAAGGGGTAGCGTGTGTCAGACTCAGACTTGGTATAGCTGTTCGCCACTGAGAACACATCATAGACCACCATCTCAACGACATCGTTCAAGCTGGCCGCAGTCACTAGGATAATGCTGGTGCCTGTCGTGCTGGTGTAGTCAGTAACGGGCTTCAAAAGCACACCATTTTGGTAAACGTCCAAGTAGTTGCTGTCCGGGTAATTCAGTACCTTCGCATCAGCATCCGATCCGCTGAACGTAGTCTGACCAGCCGTTGCCTGATACAGGTAACGGTTACGAACACCAACTGATGGGGATTTACCAATATATGATGACATTAATCCGCATCCTCTATAGTTAATTCGCCAGCAGCTACTTGGCGCATGATTTCGTCATAGTGGCGGTTTCCTGCTTCAACAGGAACCCATGATTCTATTCCATCAATGGTAGCTTTGATTAGCCTGTCAGTATTACCACTAAGAGGATCCGTAGCATATTGTGCTGATGTAATTGTCATTTCGTTCATTTTTAAAGCTCTGCATCCGCTGTTACATGATCACTACTGTTATTATCTATGTATGCTCCAGAAATAACTGCTGCGCTGGTAGATTGGCAAAATAATATCATGCCCTCTCTTGAAACACTCCCCGTTCCACCATTATCAGCATTTTGAAAAGTAAGAGAAAAAGTTAAGCTGGGGGAGGTTCTCATTTGCACTGGAAAGGTAAACTGGCCTCCCATGTATGAGTTATTAGCGTATGCAGGATTAAACCAGCGGGGGAATGAAGGGCTGTCGTTGCCGTAGTACCGAAGAAAATATCTGCGGCACAGGGCTAACTCTTCCGCATAACTGCGGTGTTCAAAGTCGGATGCGTTCTCGCCGACTTCCAGTTGGATGCCGGTGATGAAAAAGTTATCGTTTGTGCCTTGCCCCCAAGTTGTACTGTGACCATAGGCTTGTTTGCCGTCTGCACTTGCGCCATACGATGTATTATTTGTGCCTGTGTAGTTAGACCCAGCCAGCAAATACCACGACACAATTAGCCCTGCACCATTGTCATCGTTGATTGTACCAGACGTATCGCCACCTACTGTGATTGTCTTAAACTCCCAAGTGTCAGCGGAACTAATTGTGTAGGTGCTGCCAATAATACGTGAGGCGTCATCTTGGTCTAGGTTCACTGCATACGTGCCAGTCTTGTTGGACTTCACGTAAAACGAAAGGGTCATAGACTTAGCCGCAGACGTACCAAACGCAAACTGCTGTAGGTTTTGACCTTCAATGTTCTGACGAAAACGTACTCGTTCATCTGCCGCAACAGCACTTTCCGCTGTAGTAGCAAGTATCTTCCAGCTATTTGCAAAGCCGCTAGGGCCAGAAGAATCCTGAGACTGCGTGATTGCAATGTTGTCAGTGTTGTTAATGTTCAGTTCAAAACGGTCAACAAGAAAGCCGCCACCTGTAGTGCTGGTTCCTCGCTGGGCAACTTGCATGGCTCCGTTGATGATAAGATTTCTCCTACCAGTGTTGAAGCCCATACCTTCTGGTCTTACTGTTGTCAGAGCCATGCTAGTTATCCTTATGCGTAAGGGCTATCGCCAAGCAGATCAGTATCCCAAGCGGCTTTCAGTGCTGCGATATCCGATGCGCTAGTAATTGCAGACGCCGCTGGTGCATTACGAAGGCTGGTCTTTTTAGTGACTGACGCGGCCTTTGCATCTGCGTCATCAGCCTCAAGGGCTTTCATATACACAACATCCTCTGCCTCAAGCAGCGGTGCCCGTACTTCACGAATTTTGTCTTTGAAGATTTCTTTTGCTTTGGTCATGTCCTCAGAAATCACGCTTCCGCTCAATGACCATGCACCGCGAAAGTGACGATCAGATGGAACGGTAGCCGTGGAAGCGTCAATCTGGTTCCCGTCCTTGTCTACGATATATGTTGTTGCCATTAGATTTACTCCTTCTAAGCGGCTTCGATTTTATCAGTGGCTAACTCTTCACTAATCTTCCAAGCATTGCGCCACTCTCTTGTAGCTGGAAGCTGTTCCTTGCGGCATATTACCATTTTTGGCTTGTTTCCGCTATCATAGTTACGCCACACGCTTTGTGGGCAATCTTTCATAATCAGATACTCAATCGCCTGTTCTTCTGTCATCGCCTCGATAGGCTTGGTGTTGTGCAGCAAGTAGCCACGAGTGTGCTTCTTGAAGTCGGGCTGTGCTTCATCTTTTGCTAGTTCCCAATACACCTGGACCGGCGGCAGTATCCCACCCTGCAAAGCACAAGCCATCCAGTTAGGGTCAGGAACCAGTATTTTTGCACATTCATCTACACTGTCCTCGTACACTACGCGATAGTCAGACTGATGACCTTCTAGGTTTTCCTTTGCCCAGCATAGTCTGTCAAATAGGTGTGTGCCTTGAAACTCTGGGGTCACTGTCATGCGAGGTCTCCGTTAATAGTCAGATTACTCGTTTGCCCATCTCTTACATTTCCGTCAGGAGAAACAGTAGTCATCTGTATTCTTCCAGTCTCATAACTATACAGCATGGCAAACGTACCGTTGTTGTTTACAGCAGAGGTATCTGCGACTTCTTTAGCCGTTGCCTGTCCACAATAAAGGGCGTTACCAAAAGCATTAGTGTAGTGTAATGCGTAGTTTCCTGTACCGTTGTCCACAAAGGAACTGTGATTAAAGCTGTCATTTACAACAGATGTTCCGCCATTAAATCTAACCCACGACTTCGCACTACCCTCAACAACAAAATTCGTAGCCAGCGAACCCGCAGTCGAGTGCGTCAGGGTATCTGCTTTTATTTCACCTAATGCCATTATGCGAGGTCTCCTGCTATTCCAGCGCCTTCTTGAGTGTGTGAATCAGTCAGATTACCATCTGAAGAAGAAGTAGAGCCGTACATCGTTTTATATTGTACAGAGCCTGTAGCCTGTGTTCCAAGATGATGGCCTGCCGCACCCCTCGCACCACCACTGTTGCCATCATTAATCATTCCAGCAATCGCCATATAGTTCGCACTAGACATGCTATTCGTTAAATTTATACGTCTTTCGCCCGTACCCACATCGGTCACAGAAGAGGTGTTGGTGCTGTCATCAATAGCGGGTGTGCCACCGCCCGACAAATCAGCCCACATTTTAAGCAACCCCTGCTGCAAATTAGTAGTCGTGCTATTACCTTCACCTGTTACAAGGATAGACCCAGCAGTGCTTGTGCCAGTGAGTTTGTTTACAAGTATCTCACTCATGCGAGGTCTCCGAAATATACTGCTGTGACTAAAGCACGGTCATCACCTGTACCTGTATCCACTGAACCCTTCCGGCATCGTATTGTAAATCCAGATGCGGTCTGATTATCGCTATCGTTCATACCAAAAAAGCCGCCATACCCACCTGATTCTTCTCGCCCAGAAATGGAAAAAGCGTAATCCGTATTACTCATAGAATTTGTAGCGACGGGCGTGTAGCTTCCTGTGCCGCCATCCGTTACAGATGACATGTTAAAACTGTCATCAATAGCCAACGTACCAGTTCCATTAAAGTTTACCCACGCCTTCGCCGCACTCTGCTTCGTCAGCGTAGCTGCACCGCCGCTGGTACTCTGGATGGTATCTGCCTTCAATGTACTCATAGCGTCACCAATGTCCCACCGCTTTCAACGGTTAATGTAACACCACTAGCCACAGTAAACGGACCAGTTACATTGGCGTTCTCTGTAGCAAGGATGGTTGTATCTGCTGTAAGGGATTGTGCGTTGGTGCGGAACAGGCCGCCAGCCTTAAACGTGCCCTTGTTACCGGCGGGGGGTACAACTGATCCCACTTGTGGTGCGAGGTAATTTACAAAAATGTTACCCGTGCCAGAAGAAGGCGCGGCAGTAAATGTAAGTGTTGTGCCATCTGGGATGGTGTATGCGGCAGTGTCTTGGACAACGCCGTCCACTGACACCAGTACGTCTTGCACAGAGGATACAGCAGTGGTCAGGGTGAATGTGGTATCGCTGCCATCACCATTGAACCGCTGTACAGCTTTAACCGCCTGATAGTTTACGGCTGGTTTATTACCCTGATACGCCATCAGCTACCCCTTATGTTATATCCAGATGGCTCATCACAACGTCTACGCCAGACGCCGTGTCACAAATCACCTTGATAATATCGCCTGGTTCCATGACCACCTTTTGATCCCCACCAACAACAACTAAACTGCCGCCTACCGGAACCGGTGCATCCTTAACCAAAAATACGTTGTCTTCCGCACCAGATGTGCGTCCTGCTGCCAAAAGCTGTACATCCACAGTGACCTGTGTAGTCACGATGTTGGCGCAGGAAAGACCGATAACGGTTGTCTGAGTTGAAGATGGACAAGTGTAAATATTAAGACCGCTCGTCCCCACCGCTGTTTGTGTCTGACTTAAAAATGTGTTTGCCATCTGTTACCCCAATGCGATTGCTAGAGCGACTGCGGAACCAGCCTCATCTACGTTTAAGTTTGTCCGAGCTGCTGCCGCTGTGCTGGCTCCTGTACCGCCGTCCGCAACGGCTAGATCAGTGATTCCTGTAATTGTACCGCCTGTAATCTTCGGACTGGACATAGCCAAGCTATCACTGATGCTTATTACTGCCGCGCCAGATCCAGCTCCATCGCAGTAAACCATGGCTGTCTGACCGTTAGTAACCGTAGCGTTGGCGCCGCTACCTTGCGTAACGCTTATATCGCGGCTACCAGATAGCGCGTTCTGAAACAGAAAGAATGTAGCGGATGTATTTGGACCTACCGTAAGCGTTACTGTACCGCCAATATCGCCACCATCTACAAACTTAATGGCACGATACATCCCATCTTCTACGTTACTCGAGCCTTGAGAAGGTGATGACGGGCGCACTGTAAGCGTTGATGAGGTGTTTGACAGCGTAATAGCCTTAAAACCAGCCAGCCGATCAAACAAATCAAAGTTGAAGTTGGTGGTGTCGCCCCAAGTACCGGATTGTTCGCCTGTGTTTGGCTTCTCAATCGCAAAGTTGGTAGTAAATGAACTCGCCATTATGGTCTCCTATGCCGCAATATCCGTCCAATTAGGTGACTGCGAAGGCGTAACCGCGCCCCAGCCAGGTGATTGTGACGGTGAAACAGCAGTCCAATTCGGCGTTTGATTCGGGGTTATCTGACCCCACACAAATATAGTACCTACTTGTCCTGTGGCAGACACACCTGTCAGACTGACATTTGAATCTGCGCTTACGCTTACAGTACCAACATTTCCGGTAACTTGCAATCCTGTCGTAGGAACGGTGACTCTAACGCCAACTTCTACGTTGCCTACGTTAGACTCTGCCTCAAGACCAGTGACACCTACGTCAGCATTTGCCTGGACCGTAACACTGCCAACACCACCCGTGGCCGATAGACCGGTGGTTGGAACATTTGCTTCACCAATGATGGTTGGAGAACCAATACCACCCGTAGCAGTAACGCCTGTTGGTGTTACATTCGCCTCCGCCACGACAGTGACAGAACCAACACCACCTGTAGCGGCAAGACCCGTGACAGGTACATCTGCCGCACCAGATACCGTGACAGAACCAACTGCTGAAGTTCCAGCAACACCAGTAACTGTTACGTTAGCATCCGCAGATACTGTGGCAGAACCCACCGCTCCTGTGGCCGTAGCTCCGGTTGGAACTACGTTAGCGGCGGCACTGACAGTGACAGAACCAACACCTGCTGTAGCGGCGAGGCCGGTAGTCGGCACATTCGCGGCTGCGGAGACTGCAACGCTACCTAGCGCCGAAGTTCCAGCTACGCCTGTTACAGCAACATTTGCAACGCCCGTGACCGTTACAGAGCCAACACCACCTGTGGCCGCGATACCAGTGACAGAGACCGGAACAACACTGTTCCACGCCCCTTGTCCCCATGTACCTCGACCCCAACCCGTAATGTTAGCCATAACGGACTCCGTTAGGCGATGCGGATGATCGCGTTACTCGCGTCAGCAGTTGGGAACTGAATCGTGAAATCACCAGCAGTTGATGTCTTGTCTGCACCAAAGTTCAGAACAACAACGGCGTCTGTGGTGCCTGAACCACCAGCAGTCGTGGTATTATAGATTATCGCACCTCGAGCCGTGACAGTGGCGTTAGAAAACGTCAGATCGGCAAAATCACCAAAGGCTGTCGTGCCAGATGATACTGGAGTGACGCTAGTCAGAGCGGCTCCGCCAGCGGTATAGTTTGTACCACTAACTTCGTTGGAAGTAGAATAATCCGTGGTTGCTGCGTCAAGAGAAGCAGAACTTGTGAAAAGTGCTAGTTTGAAAGTGTGACCTGACGATGCGGTGAAGTCGTGCTTACCTTGAAGCAGTTCCACCTTAAAAGAGGTACACATTGCTTGTGTTATAGCCATTACAGTCTCCTTATAGCTTCGGCTAATTCTGGATGCCCAGCATCCGATAACGCATTGTATATCGTAGTTCGATCACTACGAATAGCTTCACGCATGTAAAAGGCTATTGTTCGTTCAATATGACCTTTGAAAGCGTTGGCTTGATCTCGGATACCAGGATGTGCGGTGTCCGACACAGAAATAATCTTTTCTGCACAGCGTGAAGCGACCTCTTCCGGGGTAAAACCTCGGTGTTCTGTAGTCTTCACGTTTACTACGGGAGTGTCCGGCAGATCAAAATTCATCTTGAACATTAGGTCTTCTCCCTAACAACAAGTCCTTCACGATATGCGTCTGATGTTTCAAGTCCTTCACCGAAGTTCTTGAGACGCAGAAGAGCCTGCTGAAACTGTTGATTGTAGTTTTGAAGGACATCTGGTTCGCCCTTCATAAATGTATATGCCTCAATTAAAGATCCGTACAAAAGCGTCATTGGAGCGTTTGTACTTAGCCATGTGGTTCCGCCTCCTGCTTGCGCGGTAAGACTAGCAGGGCGATAAAAGTAGTGTAGTTCGACTGCTAGATTCGCGTTTGGCGTAGGAGCAATCAGGAAGTTGGTAATGTCAAAGAATCCATAATACTTCGGGAACCCAGTTGTTGTGGCGTCCGGAGTATACTCCTGTAAGAAGTTTACATCCTTATATAACAAAAAAGTCTTGTCACTCGTTGTGGCGTCTGTAACAGACAAAGAAAACGGAGCCAAGAAGTCCGCTGGGCAGTTCAAAAACTGATTGTTTTGCGTCAACGTGGCAGTCTGATTACGGCGGAAGAAAGTAAGACCTACGCTTTTTAATACGCGCTCTTCTGCTTCAGTGATGAATATGTCCAAGTTGTTGACGAAAGTCGTTTCCTGATTCTCGCAATAATCCTGAATGGCCTGTTTTAGCTCATTGTATGTAAAACTCATGCTGTCACCACCGTGACGCTACCAACGGCGCCCGTCCCAACTAGATCATTTGTGTTCAACCCACCGTTGTCATACAAGCCCACAGGATTCCAACCCCACTGAATCGTTCTAGTGTCTACTAGCGTGGGATCTGGTCGTGGATTACGAAGAGCTTGTGGGTCGATCACTTTGCGTCTTGGGTCAAGCTGGGGATGCTTTGACTCATACTCATCGTGCCCAACCTTCAAGCCGTTCCATTCAACCTTCATGTCCCGCAAGCGATAGCGGAATCCGGAACGATCAGATATTCCATACGCATCTTTTCCGGAAGCATAGTTACCCATTAGACCCTCAGATACTGAATGTCAGGTTGAAGTTTCAACGAAACCCTGTCTTCGTCTTCGTCTGCGGCGCGTTGGAACTCTTCCTCATACACCGTTTTGAGCAACTGAATCCGTTCTGGAGCCTTTTTCAGTGCAATGTAGTACGCCATTCCAGCCACCGCACAAGGCAGAAAGCGAAACGGCAGCTCGACATCGTTAACTAACGCATCCGCATCCTCAAGACGGCGGATATAGTAATAAACAAGCTGATCTGTGCTATTCTCTGGCGTAGGCCAAAGCGTAATCTGCGGCAGGACCTGCCGATTAAAGTAAAACTGCGATGGACGACCCTGTGTCGTCTTTGTAGGCACCGAAAGGTAGTCCCCTCGACTAATCTTATTCAAATCATAGTCCGTCCCGCTACGGCGCAACGCAACTTCAAGCAGATCAACAACATCCGCCGTCAGCGTCTCAGTTGCCTGACCTTGGGTCAACGTGATCGTTGCTTGACGCACAGTCCACAGATTCACGCCTCTGTTCGCCCAGTCAGCAAACATCAGATTCATAGACCGCCGTGCAGTGCGTGCGTCATATCCAGTGCGAACCTCTATGCCACACCGCTCATACGCCTCTTCAACGATGTCAGAGACATCAAGATTGAAGTCTCTTGACCCAGAAGTCGCCATTACATTCTTCCTCTAGGTTTGCGAGTAGGAACAGAACCCTGCATCATGTTTCCAAGATTTTGAGCAAATAGCTGCGCTCTTTTGACATCTACATTGCCACCCATCTGGTAGCCCATAGCCATGGCTTTGCGAGGGCTGACCACGCCACCATCCTTGTAGCCCTTTTTGTCTTTTTTCATGCCCTTCATGACTTTTTTCTCCTCTTAACGGATTTAACGCGCCTCGGCTTGCCAGCAGGCTGTCCCAGACGTTTCTTCTGGGATATCCTACTCCTTTTTTCGCTCTTAGACAATTCGCTGGCAGTCTTGGGCGTTTTTGATGAAACCCGCTTAGACGGGCGACAATAAGGGACACCACGTTTCTCACCCTTCTTTCTGCCACAAGGCTTGCCGGTGCGGACATCTTTCCATTCTTCCTTAAACCAACGCTTGAGCGCCGCACCTTTCTTTGTCTTACGAACTGCCATCAGGATTGCTCCACTGAACCTCTAGTTCTCTTCCGCCGCTTCGGCAAGACGCATCCGCAACCTCGAGCTACTGCCGTGCCCTTGATAGGTTTCCCTCGGAACTTGCGCTTCGGTTTTGTTTCTGGGACTTTCATTAGTAGGTCTTACCCTTGCGTTTGCTTGTGCTATTTTTAGCTTTAGAACGCTTACTCTTTCCTCCAGTTCCCCAGTTTTTGGCTCCAACCTTTCGGCATTTTGCGATTGCTCCTGAAGCATACGCTGACGGGAAGACTTTATATCTTGCCTTAACTTTTCGATAACATGCGTCCTTTGCCATTCGTCCACCTTTCGTCACCTGCTTACTTGTTTGTGCCCTACTGATTGCCATTATCTAGTTATCCAGAGAACAATCATGCCCCCACAGATAGCAAATAGCTGCGCGAACACGACCATTAGAATCATCCACAGGCGCTGGCTTTGTTGAGACAAATCATCCTGCATATGTTTCAAGTGGTTGTTTTCAATCGTATCTAATCGAGTAAAAATAACTTTAATGTCGCCTTCCATAGACGAAATAAACTTCCATTGTCTGTCTTCTGTTGAAATATCAGCCATTAGCACTTCCATCGCCTACGAGCTGCGCAAATACGCTTCTTAGGCGTCTTCTTGCAGTTGATGTTGTGCATCTTCATCTGCCCTTTTGAACGGCTACAGTATGAAGATCGGCGCTTTGCCGCCTTAGACCCTTTTTTTACTTTGCCTGTAACGGCTGTTTTTAACTTAGAACCGGGGTTAGCTCTACGATACGCAGCCACACCAGCCTTGGTCATTCCAGCACCAGATTCGGTAGACCGGAAATTCTTCTTGTTACGCTTTGGCATCTTTTTAGGAGCACGAGCCATTACCTACCTCCCAACTGAATAAATACAGTTATTGAAGTATTAGCTGGTAAGGTGACATAGAGACCGTTGTCGAATATAATGCCATCTCCCGGTATCTCCATGCCAAAAGTTCCAGTGCCCTTTTCATCCACTTCCATCACAACACTTCCAGATGCAGCGGAATCATTATCGTACAAAATAATGTTCCCAGATGCTCCGCTATCATGATTGACAATAAAACCTTTTAAACGCCCCCGGCAGTCCGCAAGAACCCCGGAAGCGTGTAAATGTTTTGCAATGACTTCATTGCCTGCCATTAGCCAAAGAACCCTGTTATTGATGTGATGTTTGTCAGTGTTACATGACATTCATCATCAAAAATCATACCGTGATCAGGGATGCTGACTTGCGTGTCGTCTGAAGTGTTAAAAACCATGTCCAACACAGTTGCTCCACCACTACCGTTCTTAAAAACGACTTGTGGAGAACCACTAGACGCAGTCTTTACATAAAAAGCCTTCAGTCGAGTTCTGCCACCGTTTAAGGTGCCAGTCGCTGTCGCCGTCTTTGCAAAAATAGAAGCAGCCATAGTGCCCTCCTATTAAGCTGTGTCAGAAGTAGTATCAATTCCGAAGAACTTCAGTACCAAAACACCGCCAGCACCAGCAGTGCCAGAAATTACAACCTCTACCTCATCCGGAGTTTCAGTAGCGGCAGTGGTTGTGCCACCAGACATGCCAAGAACACCGTTACAAGGGAAGAAACCTTTGAAGCCGGTTGAGTTGAGAGCAACAGTGATACCGTCAACAAAACCGTCTGTATCAGCGTCAGTGCCGATGTCTACAAGGTTGATGTTGTTTGCAGTAGCACCTGTAACAACAACCGCTACACCCATTGGAATGAAGTTGGCGGGGATGCCAATAGACGCTTCTTTGTGAGATGTACCGGTAGCAGCAATCGTAATGCTTGCTGTGTAGGTGGTCATAGAAATGTTGCTGGTTACGGCGCCTGTGGTTGCGTTCTTTGCAATCGCACTGAATCCGTTTTCGGAGCGGACTGGTCCGCTAAAGGTAGTATTAGCCATGTAAATCTCCTGTCGTGGCTAGTGTCAGATCCACACTGGACCTGTCAGGGTAAATCTAGCATACACGAAAAAAAGCGAAGCCGCAATTAAGACGGCTCCGAGTTTAGGGAGGAAACTTACATCGCGTAAGGTTCTTACAGGCTAACAGAAAAAAGGGCGGCTGAAAAGCCGCCCTTTACCCAGTATGGAGGACTAGGATCTTTATGCGCCTGGTGAACCAAACACACAACGTGGGTCTGAGAAGCCGAAGCTGTAACGCTCACGAGCCTTAAACCGCATGTTGCCTGTGTCGAAGTCTGCTTCCATCTGTGTAGACAGTGGAACACGCTCAAAGTGGACGAAGCCACGAGGAGCATCTGTCAGGACAAAGAACGCATCTGGGTCTGTCAGGAAGTCGTTAACGGCGTAACCGTCAGGAAGCATTCCCATTGACCGAAGTGCGTTGATGTCGTTGTCAGCAGTACCGACACGGAGGTTTGACACCATCAGACGTTCTGCAACGAACTGAAGCTGACGAGGAATCACCAGCTTAGTACCGCGCAGTGCGACTTTCAGGCCACGCTCATCAACGAAGCCAGCGATGCTGATCAGAGCGTCCTCGAGCGAGGTCTCGTTCAGGTCAGCGGCTGTGCCTGGTTCGTTAGCAAACGTGCTACCGTTTGTAAGCGGATGTGATGCGTCACAGAGTGCAACACCGTCACCGCCAGCAGACGCACCAGCCGTAAACGCATTGTTAAGAATGCTAGCTGCTTTGACCTGCTTTGTGTGTGCCATTGAACGGGCAAGAGCACGAGTGTAGCGAGTAGAGAGACGATCATAAAGATTGTCTTCGACAGCTTCTTCCGTGATTGAAAACGCCAGTGCAATGGTTTCATGGTTGTACCGAGCGGTATATGCTTCGTTGGCATCGTCAAAGTTGACGGCGGAACCTTCCGACTTAGTCGGAGCGGCGCCAAACCCGGAAAGCATGACCTCTTCTTCAAATGCACGATCTGAAGACTCAGTGGTGAAAATTTCGGCGTGCTGGTTTTCGTACCGGTTGTACTCCATGCCAAACAAGGCATTGAGGCCCGGCTCCAGCTCTTTCGCCAGTTGTGCGCGAGAAATAGCCATTTAGTGAGCCTCCTTATACGCCGGTAGTCGATGGAGTACCAGCGACAATCGCACCGTTTGGTGAGTTGAAGCTGTTATTCAATCGAACGATTAGACCAATACCAGCCGCTGCGTAGTCTTGATTCTCCACATCATCCTGAATGCCGATGATACGAAGGTGCAAGGCAGCAGTAGTAGCGATTGTGCTGACCCCCAACTTAGCAGAGGAGATACCAGTGGTTGTTGAACCAGAAGCACCTGCTGCGAAGTTTGCGTTAGCGAACACATGACCGCGTGCAGTCGATTCATCAGTCAATGAAGCGTCTGATGCGATAACAAATGTTTGCATTGGATTGTCATACACGAAGGCTTTGACGGGATGATTTGAATCCGCGCCAGAACCAGGCCAGTAGTTTGAGAAAATTTTCTCACCAGTGGTAGACGAAACGTATTCGCAACCCCAGAAAACACCAACAAGACCTACAGAACCACCAGCCGCCGCGCCAACAATGTCAATGAAGCCAGTTGACAGCGGGATAACAGGGGATCCTTGGTAAATCGCGTTTGTGTTCCCAGAGGCGATACGATACTCAGTCGCACCAGTGGTGTTTGCGGCCTGACCGACCACACCAATCGGACGAAGTCCGAAGGCACCATTAGTATTTGCCATGATAGCAATACTCCTCTAATTACTCGGAGTCGCGTTTACGACCTCCGAAAGTTACACGACTTTGCCTTTCATTACTGATAGGCATAGAAGGATGTTGCTCCTTCATGAGATCCTGATCTACAGCCGTCATTTGTTCGCGGGTCCGGTTCCCGTAATACGCGGATCTTTCCTGCGCTGTCTCTTCAGGTATTCGGGCGAGCATTAGTCCACCGTTGCCAATAACACCAGCATGTGTGCCTTCGTCAATCACCGCATAGTCATATCCGGGGTACTCATCAGCTCTGACTGGTTCCCATCCCTCACGAAGTTTGGAGTGGACGTTCATTTTGTCGTCATCGCCTCTAAGAGAAGTCCGGATCCAACGATGGGTATATCCATCAGGCGGAGCAGGTGCATCTAATCGGCTGGGCGGTGCCCATGGTTTTCTGCGCGTTGCTTTATCGCGGGTTTGTGTTGACCGTGGTTGTCTTGCGTCACTCATGGCTTAGTCCTTTACATACTTAGCGTATTCTTCTAAAGGAACCCCAAGTTTCTTAGCCATAGCCACCTGTGATGGTGACAACTTGACGGTCCTGCGCCCCTGTCGGTTACTACGAGATGCGGAAGTTGAAGCCGAGGCGACCCTAGAACTTCCCTCGTTCTGTTTGACACCCATATCATTCGGAAACCGATTTTTGATACGGTTGTCTAATTCATCATAGTAGTCATCGCTGTTCGGGTCAAACCCTTCTTCGTTGACCAGATTATTATGAATAACAAATGCGGCTTGGGTCATGATCTCATCTTCACCAAACCATGTGTTCTTTTCTGCCCACTTCTCAGCTTTCGGGTCAGGTTTCGCCGCTCGAGGCGCCGGCTGCTGAACCTCTGTGGGTTGAGGCACAGGCTGTGCAACTTGCTGTTCCTGCCGCTGTTTAGCCAGACGGAACCGCTCTTGCTCAATAGAGATTTTAGATAGCGCCTGTTGCGCATCAAACATCGCATCAACGTCACCGCGATCATGAGCCTCGCGATACGAGCGTTTCGCTGTATCAAGTTGCGAGTCCAGCCGAGTGCCATACTCAGACAGATAACCTTGGTCAAGATTGCTGAGTTTAGTCTTTAGCTGTTCGTTCTCTTGCTTGAGCACTTCTGCCAGACGGGCAGCCTCTTCTTTGTCGCGCTCTGCATAGCGATACTTTTCTGTTAGCTTCTTGATGCGCTTCTGCACACCTTTGCTATAATTGTCCAGTTCATCGCCGTCAGCCTCTTTAGCAGACGTTTCCTCTACTTGAGGAGCGTCTTCCTGAACCTCTGGCTGTTTCTGATCCTCGTCAAGTGTTACCTCAACATTCTCTTCTTCAACTGCTTGAGCTTCTGCCATCACCATCTCCTCAGACATGCTTCACATCATCGGGTTCAAGGATGGTAGCGATTACCTCATCATCATTGATGATGCGAACCTCGCCGCCGTCAATCTTAAACCGTGAACCTGCATACCGACCAATACATACCCACTGGCCCTCTTGGCACCACGCTTCAGGGTTGTCACCAAACTTGTTGGGGTCCTGGTACGCTAGCGGACCTAGCTTGAGAACATAGGCCACAACAGTAGCCAACGCCTCACGCTCACGAGCTTCGGTAGGTATGATGATCCCGCCCTCGGTCTTGATCTTGCCTTGATAAGGCATAACAAGAAGCCGCCAACCAGTTGGTTGCGGCAGGCGTTCTTTCAGGGATTTGTCTATGAGACTGGGGTCTAAAACTCGTTTCTCTGACTCTACATATGCAGATTCTGCGGAAACTGGGTCTTTTGCTTTTGATCGCGCTATGTGATCAGGAACGTATAATGTCTTCGCCATCGTCTACGTTTTTCTCCAGCAGGGCTTTGATCTCTTCCTTGGCGTAGACAAGTCCCTGTACTTCTCCCACCAACCGCTGGTACTGCTCAAAGTTTGAAACACCACCAGATGTCAACATGTCAGCGATCTGTTCTTCTCGCTTCGCCAACAAGTTATAAACATATTTTGCGAAGTCTGCAACATCCATTATATAATATCTTTGTAGTCTGCTTGTTTATCACTTGTGATAGGACCACCTTCAGCCCAGCTATCGCATGTGTTCTCCTGCATACAGACAAACTTCCATATCTGGCAATAACCCATGTTTGCTGACTCCTCACCTATACACTCTAGGATGTCTTCTGTCTGATTATAGGCAGAACAATTACCACAAACTTGATCGGATCGAAATGCAGAGCCTGTGTTGGGTTCGCGATAATTAGCTTCATCTACCGCGATTGAACGGTTTTCTGAGTTTAGATCGTCATCTTTAGTGGGAGCTGGACAGCTTTCCCCCTCTTCAGACATCTTATCTACCGGTATGGCACCATCCGGTAAAATGCTGATCGTAATAATAGGCATTAGTACGTTCCGCTGTAACCACGGCCAGAAACTGCGGCACCGCAACCACGACCTTTGCTAGTGTTAACAGACATGCCGCTACGGTAGCCCTTAACCTTGCCACCGTGCTTGTAACCAGGGCGCTTTACCATGCCGCCACCCATCATGCCTTCACCGTCTCCCATCTGGAAGAGTTCCGCTTCGATTTCGATGATCTTGTCATCATCATTGTTCTCACGAGCGTCCTCAAGCATCTGCATCAGCATCTCTTTGCGAACATCTCCGCCCTCGGCGTAGTTGATCATGCCACCGCCCATCTTGCTATTGTTCATAGCTTCAAAGTCAGCGCCTGTGATTGCATCACGCGGTTCTGCCACACGGGCAATCTTCATCTGCTTTTCAGTGTATTTAGATTTTGGCATGAGAGACTCCTACTTCTTTCCGAAGAACTTTGTTGCTGCCCTTGTGCCAAAGCTGGCACTTACGATAATCCCAAGCGTATACCTGTAATACTCCGGCATCGCTTCCAATGCGACAAAACCGTCTGTCACGACCTGTCTGCCCCAATCTCCACAGAACGCTAGCACCAAAGGCACAGAGAACAAGATTGTCAGCCACTCGTCTTTCCACGAGTTCTGACTGCCTTTCGCCATCTCAAGATCCCAGTCGATCTCTCCGGTGGCCTTCTTCTCCATGATGGTAGCTTCAGCCTTGGCCTTGGCGACCTTGGCTCCAGCTTCCGCTTTTGTTTTCTCGACCTTGCCCTCTAACCATGTTCCGGCTAGGGACGATATTGGTCCTATAAGAGCTTGTAACATCAATATACCTTTACCTGATTTGGGTCTACTTGTCTAGGAACGCAGTATGCCGTGGCTCTGTCACGCGGATCGGTGAACTGCGAAGAGACGTAATTACCGTACCTTTTTGTCACCTGTGACGCAAAATAGTTACATTCGGTAATCGAATAAAAGTACATGTTTCCACTCTCTAGCTTGCGAAACTCCCCCGTGCCCAAGTACACAAGAAGTAGAAACGCATCTATCATTTTAGTTCCATACGGACTTCTAACTCCCTCAGACGGAGTTCTAGCTTTCGCACCCTCTCAATGTTTTCCTGCACAGCCTTGGGCGGTTCAAACTCATCAATCCAGTCGTCATTTTCTTCTATCTCAACAAGCATCATCTCCTGCTCGTGTTCAAGAAAAGCCAGCCTTTCAATAATTCCAAAATACGCCCAAACTGAAATCGCCGTAAAAGCGACAAGCCCCAGTAAATTTTTTAGCGGAATAGTAAACTCGCTACCTTCGTTTAATTTTCTTGTCATTTTCTGTTCATCCAAGCTGTAGTGCCCATGTACGCACCAACGATACCAGCTCCACTGATGTAAAACAGATTGCTGATCTCGCTCAGTGCTTCGATCCTCTCAATACTAATCCACGGGGTAAACATCATCGCTGTAAATACGCCCATGCCAATCAGCGTAAACCGCGCCATACGAAGCTGCGCTAGGCTCTTACGCAACTCACGCTCCGTCTCCTTGATGAGCTTTGCGTGCTCTAACTCCTCGTCCGTGACTACCCCGTCACCATCTAGGTCGTATTGTTCGTAATTACTTTCTGACTGTAACTTTTTCTGAGACATGCTATTCCCACTTCACAATCTTACTATCAGTGTTCGGACTGTACTCACACATATATGAGCGAGGACAGAACTCGGTGATAATCATAGACTCGGTAGTTCTGTTAGCGCCCAAATAGTAACAGTGCCATTCCTTGCCGACCTTTTCATACTTGGCTAATCGACACTCAACCCAAGTGGTCTCGTCCGCTTTCGCAGAGTGAGCCTTGAGCAAGAATATAAACAGCAGCAGTAAACCAGCAGCAAGACCGATCATGAAAATCCATGCTATGATCTCTACGAACTTCCGGCGCTTTTCACGTTGTGCATAGATCGCGTCTTGGCGCCTCTTCCGAATTTGACCCTCCATGCGAACCAAATCATCCCAAGCAGACTTGCCCATTGTCAGGCCAATCCACTGTTTTAGTTCGTCACGCTGTGCGGCTGCTTTTCGTTTGGCGGCGAAGGCTTCTAAGGCTTCCTGTTCAACAGATTTACCGCCGAACAGCTTTTTGAACATAGGAGGGTTCTTGGCCTCTTTCTCCATCTGATCCAGATCGGAGAGTGCGCCCATCCAACGCGAAAGGTCGGATACCATCGACTCGATGTCCCGTCCTATCGCAAAACCTTTTTTGATAGCTCCAAATGCCGCCGTAGCGGTAGCCATCGCTGATACTGGATCCAATTACCTATTACGCATCGCCAACTCACGCTGGGTCTGGATGCGTTCCCTATTCACATCTGCCCTGTCTTCCGCGATCTCCTCTTGGAGTTCGATTCGCGCTGCGTCAGTCATAGCTCGCTGTTGGAGCTTCTGGCGTTCAAGTGCAAGTTCAGCCGCGTCCTGTTGTGCTCTACGCTCGGACTCGGATGCCTTGATAGCTAATTCCTGCTGCCGGATTGCTACAAGAGGATCTTGTTGTCCTTCCGGCGGTGCCAGCATTGCGGTGACTTCTTGAGTAAACTGTGCTTCTAGTCTCGCGACCTCGGCTTCAATCATGTCCTCAGACATCGCAGATGCTGCCTGCATTTGTTGTTGCGCCATCATCGGGTCTACTGCACCCATCTGTGCCGCTAATGCCATTTGTTGCGCCTGCGCCTGCTGTTCTTGGACTTGAGCCATTACAGTCAAACGTGCCTTCATGGATATATGATCCTGAAGGTGCCCCATAAATATAGCATAAATATTGGGAGATGTCGAAACCAACGGCAACTTCATAAACACAATGTGTGTCATGATATGCGCGTCATGGTCTTGCTCTTGGAAGGCTGTCAGTAATTCGCCCTGCATACCCTTGGCATTCTCAATGCTCGGACTGGTAGGCTGCGGCTCTTTTTTGGCTGGCAGGATCTCGTCAATGTTCTGTACCTCAAGCGCCTGATACATACGTTTGTATGCTTCGTGCAGATTGTGGATACCGGGGTTTGACTGCGCCAGTTGAAGCTGTGTCTGTGCCAACGTCACGCGCTGTGCCATCGAGAAGATGTTAGGATCCGATACAGGGATCACATCCACCCGCCCATCAAAGTCCTGTGCTTTGATTTCGGAAGGTGCTCCGGCTACCTCATACGGATATATTGGAGGGAGATTTTCCGCGAAGATTCTGGCGAGGAGCCGGAACTCTGTCTTCTGTGAATAATGCAGACGCTTATGAATAGCCGACATGACCTTCATACCGCGCTCAAGCAGTGCCACAGTTGTGCCTACGGGCATATCACCGCTCTGGCTCTCACCAATCTGCTGATCAGCAATAGACACAAAACGGCGCCCACCCTCAATCAAAGAGGCCAGCAGTTGTGCCAACGTGCCAGACGGTTCCTTGAACGGAAGTGGAATGATAGAGTTACGGATGTCACCACCAGGTGCATCAATGTCCCTGAACTCACCAGGAGACAGAGGCTCGTCATCATTACGAATACGAATGCCCCGTGCCTTGAAACCAGACGGCAGGTTCGCCAGCGTACCCGCATCAATCAACTGACGCAGAATGCTGGTCGCCGCACGACCAAGGCCACCAATCATATGAATTAGACCGAAGCCGTAGAAACCCAGACCGGGCAGAAACTTGTAGTGAACAAAATACTGCCGCTTGGTTTTAAGCTGGTCCTGGGCATCATAGTTACGGGTGATCGCCAAGATCTCCCCTGACCCATGATCAATCGTCACGATGTACGGCAACTTGATACCAGTAGGCTGACCGTCTGGCCCTGTGTCCTCAAACCCCTCAAGATCTAAATCAACATGCATCTCCAAGATGGTATGAATCTCATCAGTATAGCCTCGACTTACACCCTCAATCTCATCCACCTTGTCACGAACCGGATCGTCCGCGTCATCGTCAGCAGAAACCTCCACATCACGATACATGCCAGCAAACTGCATCTTGCGAACTTGGTTGCCGTCCATGCGCAAAACATGCGTCACGCGCGGAGCTGTCGCCAGATCCGTAGCCGAATACGGCACAACCAGATCCTCGGCAGGCACAAACGCAGAAACCGCACGCGCCTTAGTCGGATCAAAGTATACCTTCTTAAACGTAGAACCAGAGAGCGGTAGATAGAACAACATCTGATCCGTGTCAGGATCAAACTCCTCCATGACCTCAGTAACCTGATAGTTCATGAAGTTCTTCACGCGGCTAGCCTGTGATTCCTTCTCCATGGTCTTGGAACCTAGGACCTGCGTCTTTACAGGGCCGCCAGCAGGAAGAAGCTCCTTGTATGCCTGCGCTTGGAACTGAGTAACAGACTCCGCAATCAGCGGATGTGTCACGCCGGATGCACCCTCAAACGGCTGTGTCCGTTCCTGATACTTGATACCAAGCAGATCTAAGCCCTTGGTGTAGCCTTCTTCCCATTCCTCGCGAGACTCCGTATCCTCTTCATACAGACCACGCAACTCACTAGAGATCTCCCCCAGAACAGCCTCGTCAATCACCTCGGCTAGGTTAGCCATGTGATCATACTGTTCAGCCTCTACTTCAATGCCATCTGGCTCTCCGCCCATGAGTGCCTGAATCAGTGCACTGCCATCAGCCTGCTGCATAACCTCCGCGCCACCGGCAAAGTCTTCCGCCTGCGGCACATCTACTTCCATGCCCTGCGGAGCCTCGATTCCTGAATCTGTCAAACTGCCCATAGGCTGTGGAGGTAATGCCATTAGAAAATCCCCTTAAAAGTGCCGCGCCGCTTGACCTTTATGACACCACCATTAGAAAAAGAGTTAGCTATAGACTCAATCTTCTTGGATTGTTGCGCGTGCATGTTTGATGCTTTTTGTAGCTGACCGCTAACCTTCTTCAGCTTGTTCTTGGCTTCTACCAAGCCGCCCTTTTCATAACTCTTGCCCGGAAGAGGAGTCTTCGGATAAAACCCAAGTTCCAGATCAAACTCGTAATCCAGAATGTCCGCGACCCTATCAGCATCATAGCCAAGCCGCTCTAACTGGCGCTTGCGATTAGAACGTGCCTTGGGAGTGTTGAACTTGCTGGACATTAGAAGTTACCCTTAAAGTTCCTCAATGACACTTTACCGCCGTTACGAAAACCATCCCCATCAGAGTTATTCTCTTCCCCGCGAAGAATCATCTTCGCTGTTTCAATATCTTTATTAGAAATTGAGTTGGACGATTCGCTATCAGATCTAGCGTCTTTTAGTATCTGCTTTGCTTTAGCAACGTCTTTGTTAGAGATAGAATTTGTCATTAGTAATACTCCCGTTTCCTTGGATACCAATCCGTATTATCGTTCTCACCCTCGAGTTCGATAAAACCACCCTGCCGGAAACGCATCAAAGCCATCGTCATGCTATCAACAAAGTCGTCATGCTCCCCATGCGGGAAAGCAAGACATTCCTCAATAACCTCGTCCGAAAACTTCTGTTCCGGTGCCCACACCATCCCCGCCTCAAACAGCGGTGCTACCGTGTGCATACGGGTTATCTTATCACGACCTTTGCTTGGTGTATAGTTCATCACCGGAATGCCGGCTGCACGCAACTCATCCGTCAACGGTTGCCCTGACGCCTTGGCCTCAATAATAACCATGTCAGGTTCCCAATATTCATACTCCTCTGCCGCCACACCTTTAAGTTCTGGGAAGTTCCAACGACCACGGCGAGCATCCATAAGTATGACATTATCGGCGCCAGTCTCCTCATTCGTAAATACCCCCCATGTCGTTATGGCAGAATAGTCAGCCGTCTCTTTCTTGCTGAACGCCGTATCGTAAGACTGAATGATGTACTTAACACTAGGAATGTCCTCCTTCTCCCAGATGTTCCACCACTCCTTCTTTACAATCGCACCTTCCGCCGCAGTCGGATTCTGCTGCCACTGAGCATTCCACTTGGCAACAGGCAAAGACGCCTTAACCTTGACCAACGAGTCATGATCCCAGAACTCCGGCCACAAAGGCTTGTCAGACGGCAAAATCGCAGGAAACTCCACAACCTCCCACTCGTCCGCCAAAGTGTCCGAACCCTGCATCTTGATAACCTGGCCCGTCAGATCCTTCTGACCCCAGCGCGTCATGACGATGATGATAGAACCACCCGGCTGCAAACGCTGACGAGGTCCAGACGTATACCACTCAAACGCATTGTCAAACGCCGTGCTAGACAGCGCGTCCTGCTCCGAATGCGGATCGTCAATAATCAACAAGTCCGCACCACGACCCGTCATCGCCGCACCAACACCAGCCGCAAAGTATTCTCCGCCTGCCGATGTCCCCCAACGACCAGCCGCCTTGTCGTCCGCCTTCAACCCAGTGTCAGGAAACACAGTCCGATAATCAGGCGTGTCAATCAAATCACGAACCTTACGACCAAACCTGACCGCCAACTCCGTGTTATGCGTTGCCTGAATAATCTTTAACTTCGGATTGCGACCCAAGAACCAAGCAGGCATCAAGTATGACGCAAACTCAGACTTACTATGACGCGGAGGCATGTTAACAATGAGACGCTTCAACTCGCCCCTCGCTACACGCTCCAGCTTCTCCGCAATGATCCGGTGGTGTTTACCCTCAATAAACCCATCGTACACATGGTGAACAAAGGGCATGAACTCTTCACGAGCCTTCTCACGAATCGTAAGACGCACGCTCTGATTCTGAAGAGCATATATCTCTTTTAGAACGTCCTCTGGAACTGTCTCTAGGTTCATTTAGACCTGCCTACCGAGAGCCGCTCCTGTCGGGGAAAGTGCTTGAATACCGGAACGAGCCTGCTGAATGTTCTGCGCCTGCACTGGTGTGTAAGGCTGCAAGACAAACGGATTGATCTGTCCAACTTGTGTGGCCTGTGTCGTAGGCTGGAACAACGTAGGCAAACCAGTGGTCGGATTGATTACAAAGTCTGAACCAGGTGGATCTGGCGGTTGAATCAAATCATCTACGGGCTGACATACACCGTCACGCATCTGATACCCTTCAGGACACGGATCTGCCGTAGCCTGTTGCATCTGCTGACCGCCGTCACCACCTGTGTCCGCTGGTGGATTGACCAGATTGGCGTATGGCCCATCGTAGTTCGGATCCGGCATCCCAGAGTAAGTAACCATGCCAAAACGGTTCATGTTCAATGTGCCACGACCCGCCGGTACGTCACTGATGGCGCCTGTCTCAGGATCCATGGTTCCACCCATAGACAAAAGCTGACCAGACTGAAACGCCGCCTGATCTGCCGCAGAAGCGGGATCAGAAGTCGCACCCGTCAACAAGCCTATCGGACTCATCTTACCCAGCGCGTTGGTAAAACCAAACAACCCTTCGCCGGGGATTGTCTCAATGTCAGGGTTCAATTCACGATATGCGTCAGCATAGAAGTCTTGCGCCGGAGTCCCCGCCGCTGCCTGCTGACCCATCGGACCTGTAGGCGTGACACCCGCTTGCTCTTCCGGTGTGCGAGTAGAAGCGTCCACCGCTGCCTGAACACTCTGCTCGAGAGGCGAGAGCTGTCGTGCCGCCGCTTGTGCTGCCGCCGAGGTTGCACTTTGTGGAGCGTTATCGCCCAGACCAAAAATGGCCTGTTGCTGTGACAGCTGCGTCATCGGATCCGCCGCCGCCGTATTGATAACACTCATCTCTGGCCTTGGCACGCTCATGCCGCGACCATCAACATACACAGACTGAAACTCATCCGTAGTAATCGGACTGCCGTCCGCCGCCGTGCCAACCAAACCAGGACGGCCAACAGAACTCTGCTGACCAACCAAGAAGTCAGATGCGGGAGCCGGAGTGTAAGACCCCGGTTTCGTGGTCATTAAATCACGACCCGTGCCAGGAGCATCAAACGTCTGAGAAACAATACTAGCGCCATCCGGTAACGTAACTGTTTCTTCCGTTAGTTGCGGTGGACCCTGTAAAACAGCCGCCGCAGTGGCGGATTCAGGCAGACTGCTGATACCTAAATTGTTCTGAAGTGTCGCAAGAGTCTGTTGACGTCTAGCAAAATCTTGTTCGTTCTGAACTCGTTGAGCCTCTTGCCCCGCTGCCGGATCAAGATTCGCCTCACTAAAGATATCAACAAGATTCGGACCTTCAAAAGCACCAGTCACAGGATTTACAGTCTGGCCCCGTACCGCCGCCTGCGCCGCACGCTGCTGGGCAACCGTAACTCCCTGCGCCGCCGCCTCATCAGGCGTCAAGTTCGCAATGCGTGCAGTCTCAGGATCCGTGAGTCCTGTACCCGTCGGCTGCGTTATTGATGCCGGCGTGAAAGCAAGTGCATTATCCACACCCAAAGCAGCAGGAGGCTGACCAATGTTCGCTAACGCCGCACCCGCTGGAGCGCCAGCCAACTTGCCAGCTTCCGCCGCACGATTAAGCGCCGCCGTCTCACGTTCCGCGACACTCTCCGCCAGATTCTGAGCACTGCGCGATAACGGATTACCAGTCTGCGCCGCAAACTGCTGCTGCGCCATAGAACGCTCAAAGTCCGTGGCGTTGCCAGAAGTCACAACACTCTTCGTGCCGTCCGGATTCGTAGATGTTACAGGATTGCCCTTGCCGTCAGTAACCGTGCCAGCTCTCGCCGCCGCCCTTTCACGAGCAGCCATCTCATTCGGATTAGAGCGATCTGGAACATCGCTGCCAGCATCATTGCCACTGTCAGTGCTTTCACCCATGCGTCAATCTCCAAGCATTACCCTGTCTACCATCAGGACGTTTCCAATACGCCACCTCATGATCGGTAACATCACTGAGGAACTGACGCATGTCTCTCGCAATATATAATACACTATCAACCGCCACCATGTCCATAACCCACAACTGATCGCCGCCAGTGCGCGAAAAAACCTCGCTACCACTGTACTTGCGCGTCTCCCCCTCCTCAAATGTCAGAAAACACCAGGTGCAAAAACCAACTAACGAACCATCCCGCATCCAATACCGAACACGACCATGCTCTATCGCAGGAATGAAGCGGTAGCCAAGATCCCTGATCCGCTGATCCCTGTACCAAGGCGCACTGTCCAACAACACACACATACGACCAAACATCTCAAATGAATTTACATCAGAATTTTTTTCCATGCCCAGGGACTCCTTTAAGCATTCGTACAATTAATTTGTGGATCTTGCAACTTGAACCTTGGCTCAATGGAAAAACACGGGAATGAATCTACCCATCTAGGGTGGGAGGGTGGGCGCGCGCAGCGCCCCGCTTTGTCAAGGGGGTCGGGGGTATTTTATTTGCAATATTCCCCAATTTTTTTATCAAGTAACCCCTTTATAGTGTTGCATAGTGTCCTATAGTGTAGTAATGTCATAGGACATTAAGGGAAATCGGACGGCAATAGCCAAGCGACCCCAAAGCAAACTTGTCATATGGAGGACAACATGACTAAGACTAAATTTATCCGCGCCGGTGAGTTCAACAATCTTGAAATCAAAGCGCAACATGACATGGCCAAAGAGATGGTCAAAGCATGGACGCAAGCCAAGGCGGATATTGAGGCGGAAGCCATAGAGGCTGGCTTGGCGTTCAAGCAGCCTCAAGATTTCAATGTGAAAGCCAAGGCGGCATATGTGCAGACGCGCATGATGTTCACTTGGAAATAGCAACTCTAGGCGGCGGCATTGTGCCGCCGCCGCAACCTTGTCTTGGAGGACAATATGACTAAGAAAAACCCATTTGGTAAATCGGTCTCTATCGAAAAATTTATGGTAGGGGATCAGCAACCTTATGCAGTCTATCAGGCTAGGTCTGGCGACCTTGGCGTTATCACTATCGCCATTTTGAAGACATACAAAAAGCCTGATAACTGTAAGGCCGATCCTTATTCGCGGTGGTTTACTGCCGCGAAATCGGATGCGACCTATGGATCATGGGATTACGGCGATCAATACGCTGATGAGATCATGAACAATTTCATGCTGATGGAATGCTCACCGGAATGGAAAGCGGCATATCATGCGGCTGGTTAAACTTACCATGGTGCTAGCAGGATTATTCCTGCTGGCATCAGCTCATCTAATCTTCGGGCTGGTGGAACCGCTCGATGATCTAGGTCATCAGGTCATGCGACTAGCCATGATCCTACACGCTGGCGCGGCGTTCTATTGCGCGGCACTACTTCACATCATGCGGAGGCGGCGCTAGTCGCCTCCCATCTTCTTTGATTGCTATAGTCTTACGCCTATAGCAGAGGGCGGCGCCCATAGTCGCCACCAGTATAACCAGTCCCGAACCCGACCCGACCCGAATCATAGCGAACCCGACCCGAACATTTAGTTTGTTTTGTGTTTGTTAATGTGTATAATCATTCTTGTAGGGAGTCGCGATGACCGCCGACCAGTGATGCGAACAGCTCTCCCTACTCTTTTCAACCTGTCTATGGAGGACAACAAAATGAATATCGTATTTATCACAGACCAAGGACATGGCTGGGGCATCGTTTCAAAAGAACAGCTCGCGGCTGCGCGGATGTCTGCGGCAGATTTCTCACAATGCTCATACCAAACGCCTAATGGTGAGATATACGCGCTGGAGGAAGATTGCGATTTTCCAAAGTATCTGAACAAACTTGACAGCATGGGAACCAAGTATGAGATCACAGATCGCTATGTTGACGAGGATCACAGAGACAATCCAAGATCATGGGATAGGATTTAGTTCCTCCATAGGACGGAAAGAGCGGCAGAGATGCCGCTCTTTTTGTTTGTGTTTAGTTTGTTATTAGTTATAATGAGATATGCAATAACCAATGGAGGATTAGATGCATAGACTAAAGTTTAGAAGTAAAGAGTTCGCGAGAATGATTGACCACATGGTCAAGCATGACCGCAAAATTCCTTATGTGGATGAGACCACAGATGAATATGGTTTGTGGCTTGTAAAGGATGAGGGCATCTATCTGATGTCACCATCATCAGAGCGTGACATTGTCAGCAAAAACAAATGTCACGTTATCTATGCGCGTGGATATTCTCCGCGCGTTAAGGATTTATGGGAAAAGACTCATGATGTGAGCGGAGATGATTTCGCGGAGTTTATCCCATTGTCAGAACAACAGATGATTCGTGTCCGCCGGAATGGTGAATTGGACATTCGTCTCTCAGAAACGGAGGTATCTATCTATGCCTAATTGGTGTCAGAATGTAATCTATGTGTCTCATGCAGACAAAAACAAGATGGTGGCGTTGAAAGACGCCATCATCAATGGCGAGATGTGCGACCATATCAAACCCATGCCAGAAGCATTGAAGGATACAACATCTCCTTCAGACTCTCCTAATTGGTATGATTGGGCGTGCGATAATTGGGGCACGAAATGGGATGTCTGTTCGCCATGGGATACAGATGAAATCTATAGCGATGAGAATGGCGAGACATATGTGTTCAAGTTCGACACAGCATGGTCGCCACCAATCCCTGTATATGATGAGATGATTAAACAGGGATTCAATCTGGTCGCCAAATATGTGGAGTATGGCATGGGATACCATGGCGAATATTCCATAGATGGGGATTTCTATCACAATGAAATACAGGATGGGGATGAGATAGACGAACATCTCCAATCTGAATACGCCTAGAGCGATGGGGCTGGTGATGCCAGCCCCATCCATCCGGCTGCCCAGTCCTCGAGACTGGGCTTTTATTTGTTTTTGTTTCTAGTCCTCCATACTAGAACGGCGCCCAGGGCCTGGACCCTGGGCGTTTTTATTAGTCCCGAATCCCGACCCGACCCGAAAGGCTGCCCGACCTGGTCGTGGTCCAGGTGAACCCGAACCCGAACCCGAATCTTTTTGTTTGTTTCCTGGTTGTTTTTAGTTTATATTTAACTTGTAAACTATGGAGGATTACATGGACGTTTTGAAAATTTCTAAAATGACGGGCAAGCTGGACGGGTTCAAAGCATTGAACACGAACACGCTGACAAATGAATATTGCATGAAAATGAGCGCGTGCGGGGATTCGTCAATCATATGTACCGAGTGCTACAGCGTTGAGATGCTAAACGGATTGCGCAAAAATTGCGCTCCCGCATGGCAACACAATAGCGATATGCTGTCCGGTGGATTGATTCCGGAGCATATGTTGCCGACAATCCTAGACGCATTTTTTAGGTTTTCCGGTCATGGCGAGCTGATAAACCTGACCATGCTGGAAAATTTCCACAACATCACGTTACACAATCCTCATTGCTCTTTTGCATTGTGGACAAAGCGCAAAGGATGGGTTCGCAAGTTTTACATGCAGAACCAAAAACCCGCGAATCTTATCCTTATCTATAGCAACCCGCGCATTGACGCGGTAATGGACAACCCGCCGGCATTCTTTGACCGGACGTTTAACAATGTCCACAAGAACAGCGACGTTGAGCAAAACTGCACCGGCCAAAAATGCAAGGATTGCTTGCTTTGCTATACGCGAGGCAATGGCGTCACAACCATCATTGAGGCAGTGAAATGAAAACACCGGAAGAAATGAACAAGATTCTTGAGGATGAGATCGCACGCGCCAAGAAAATCAATCCTGACTATGACGCTAGAGCCGCAGTGCACGCGGCTCTAGAACACACATACATGCAAGGACGCAGTCCGATGCAGATTCCGTCTGACGAATTAAGCGAGATCAGCAAAAAGATCGGTGACCATATGGTGCATCTATTCGGCAGTAAGCCGGTGGAGTTTTGGACAGAAGAAGATTTTAAGGAGGCAGTGAAATGACCAAAGAAGATATCATCATGCACATAAAGCACATTGTCGTTGAACAATGCGAAAAGGATCCAGAAGATCGGGACATATTCGCAGCATTCGGCGCCCTAATCGACAAGATCGAGGACAGCATAAAGGAGGAGGAGGCTTAGGCCTCCTTTTCTTTTGCCTCGAGCCCAGGTTGCTGTGACCCTGGTACTGGGGCACCAGTCCCTGGCTGCCCAGGTCCAGGATCCCCGATCCCCGAACCCGAATCCCCGACTCCCGAACCCCGAAGCTGCTCCAGTACCGATTCAAGATGCCCGATCCCCGACTCCCGAACCTGGTGCCACAGGTCCTGGTGTCCCGAACCCCGAAACAAGCTCCCCGAACGTAGGCCATTGCGCCCGATTTCAAGGCTCTGGGCGCCCTCAAACAAAATTAGGTCACCCGAAGGGAGGTGCTTAACCAAGATGAATGACAAGCCGCCATTACGCGAATACGCGGTATTCCACGCGATTTGTTGCGGCGATAATCGAACCGTGTTGTTTTTAGTTGTTTTTAATTCTATCCAGAATACAAGCCCAGACCATGCAAAATGTACGTCAGGCACGCCGCCACCATGGCGGTTCTCGATTCTAGTCGGATAACAGTTCTTCGGCAGATTCCTGCGGACGGTGTTCCAAAAGTTCGCCTCCGGTGTCGGCATCAGTTACCTCCTTATACTCGCCTTCGATGAAGGCTTGTGGATACTGCTGACGAAGTTGAGACAAACGGGCGGTGATCTCTTCACGGGAAAGATCATCAAGCTGGTGAATCTGTTCTCGCCTATCTACGGTCAAGCCACCAAGAGCGGAACGAATCTTCTCAGCATTAATCGCGGCTGAAAACTGACCAGCCTCTTCCGCACCAGAAGACAGCTCGTGCAATCGTTTGAGCTGACCTGTTACGGTTACGCCATATCGGCGTTCTCGTTCTTCTCTTAGTTCTTGGATGTAATCGACAAGCTGTGGAAACTTTTTGCCTGCCAAAAGATGGCCTGCAATGGACGCAGCACTATTGGATGCGTATCCAGCCTTTCTGGCGCACTCCGCATTGGAGTAGATTCCTTCAACATAGTAACGAGCGAACTCACGCTGACGATTCGTCAACTTTCGTCCAGTCTCGGCCTCTATATCATCTGCAAGAATATCGGTTTTCTTGGTACACATGTCACACTTGTACCCCAAAAAAACAATGATTTGAAGCCTTTTCAAAAAAGGCCAAAAAACCAACATTTGTACTTGTAGTCTTATAGAGTCTCCAAAGTGTGACAAGTGTGCCAAAAATGCTTAGAAGTGTGCCAAGCTCAAACCCTTGATATCCGTGGATCACAGCCATTCTTGTCACACTTGTCACACTTGTCACACTACATTTGAACTTTTTTCAAAACTTTTTTTTCAGCAAAAGAGGTGTAACAAATGAGACAAATGTGCCAAGCCGATTGAGGAAGAGTATCGGTTCTCTGGGTTCGGTAAAATAACCTGTTGCATGTTGTCTTGTTTCCTGTATAGTTAACAAATAAATATCAGTCATGGAGGACGATATGCAGGAAGTACAGGAAAGGCTCGTGATTCAAGGCTCACGCATCGAGTACGCTATTTATTGCGATTGGTGTTGTGGTCATGGGTTTGAGTCTGGCAGGCGCGGCGATGTTGTTGATTGTCACAAGTGCCATGGTTCGGGATTCAAGTTTCAATATGTGATGGAGGAAGACAATGGATAAGGAGTCTTTGTTTAGGTGGCTGTCGAATGCATTGAAGGACACGCCGGTAGATTTCTTGGAAGTCTATGTTGGTGATGAGAAGGACGGTCAGGTTTACGTCTTGTTTGAGAATCTTGAGGAGGCGGATGATGAGTGAGGCGTTCACCAATTACGTTCTGAGCTTTTACGGCAAGGGCGGCATTTACGAGTTCAACTGTAATGAGTCGAACATTCGTAAGGCGTGTGAGTATGTGTCTAAGAGTCCCAAGTTTGAGGGTGACACGATTGATCGTGAGGAGGTTCGTTGCCTCCTTGAGCATGAAGGTTTTATGGAGGTTCGTTATGGGAACTAGAGCGATTTACATTTTTGAGGACGAGCATGAAGAGGTTCATGTTTACAAGCATTATGACAACTACCCAGAAGGTGCGGTGGATTTCATTGAGGAGGCCAAGGAGTTCGCATGGGAGTTGCCACGCTTTGAGGCTGACGAGTTTGCGGCATCGTTTGTTGCGGCGAACAAAGATCGGAGGGGCGGTGGTGTTCGTTTGGTTAATGCGCGGTTCAAGGATCGTGATGAGATGTTGGAGGCCAATGATTGGTGTGACTATCATTATGTGATCTCAAAGCATAACAGCCAAGATTTGTGGATTGAGATTTGGGAAAGCCGTCCTGACAAGATGAACGGCACGACTTGGGTTTTGATTGACGAGTTAACGCATACAGAAATGAAGGAGAAATACGGTGAACGTGCTATCGCTATTTGACGGAATGTCATGTGGAAGGCTTGCCCTTGAGAGGGCAGGTTTTCCTGTTACCAACTACTTTGCCAGCGAGATCGACAAGTATGCGATCCAAGTTGCGAAGGCCAACTTTCCGGACACCATTCACATTGGTGATGTAACGAAGATCAAGACGCATGAAGGGCACATCAACTATTTTGATGACGCACCGTTGGTTTCAGATTTGAGAAAAGTTCGTCAGACCAAAATTGATCTGTTGATCGGCGGCTCGCCATGTCAGGGATTTTCGTTTGCTGGCAAGCAACTCAATTTTGACGATCCGCGTTCCAAACTTTTCTTTGAGTTCGTGCGGCTGTTGAAAGCGTTGAAGCCAAAGTATTTCCTGTTAGAGAACGTCAATATGAAGAAAGAGTATCAGGACGTTATATCTGACCTTCTGGGATGCAAGCCTGTGGATATCAATTCTAATCGTGTGAGCGCACAGAATCGGCGGCGTTTGTATTGGACGAACATTCCAGTCCGCTCCATGCCGGAGAACAAGCACATCTATTTGAAGGACATCTTGGAGGATGGGTTCACGGATCGCGAGAAGTCGCATTGCATTGACGCGAACTACTTCAAGGGTGGCAATCTGAAGTCGTACTTTCAGAAAAACCGCCGCCAGCTTGTGTTTGATTTTGACGATCCAACGGAAACCGGATTGCAGTTGGCAGGCGAGGCAGACCTCAAAGGTCACGGTTACAATCGCCGCGTGTATCATCCGGACGGCAAAGCACCAAGTTTGTGTGCGGCATCTGGCGGCAATCTGGAGCCTAAGATTCTTCAAGTGCCAAGGGGCAAGAACCAAGGCGGCATCAAGGCGGACGATGGGAAGGTTCCCACGTTGAGCGGGTCATCATGGGAGCACAATAATTTTGTGTTGTATCCGGCATCTATTGTTGGGCGCCGTTTGAAGGATGGAGTCCGCGATGACTATAACAAGGACGTTCCGGTCAATCAGTGTTTGGAGGTTCATGACACGAAGGGCAAGTCACGTTGTTTGTCCACGGTGGAGAAGGACACATTGGTTTCGCCGTTGCCGGAGGGCAGGTATCCGGACGCATACAGCGAGGAGATGCGTTTGATGTGGCGCAAGTTGACGCCCATCGAATGTGAGCGTTTGCAGACTGTGCCGGACAATTACACCAACCATGTGTCGAACACCCAGCGTTATCGGATGTTGGGCAATGGCTGGACGATTGACGTTATATGTCATTTGCTGGAGGGCATGAGGGATGTTGCCGATCAGTAGATGCCACACATGTGGCGAGAAGGCGGATGCGAAGGATGGCAATAGGCTTCTTTGCACGGATTGTTGGTTCAAAATCTACGGAGGTAGAAATGGGAAAGGTAAAAGCATGGGTCATGGACATGGAGGAGGATGCCATCGACATGACCGTGGAGGAGTGGACAACCAAACATGGCGAAAGCCTGATTGAGGTTTATCACGAGGCGCGGCGCAAGTACGCGGATTTAGTGGAGGATGAAGATGAGTGACATGGACTGGACATTGAGCTTCCTGTCGGAGGTGGCAGGGCAGATCACAACGTCATCAGGTGAGGGCAGCACGACACGTTTGTTTGCGTGGGCATCTCCGGAGGTGGCTAATTACTGGCTGTTTTACATTGTGGATGACAACGGCAAACAGGGCGTGAGGATTGTGTCATTCATTGCTCCGCACCCGCAGTTGTATTCTGTGATTGGTTACTGCGAGTACCACGGCATTCAATGTGAAGTGGACGAGAGTCTGCCGGAGGAGGATGACGATGAGTAGGGTTCATGGGAGTCCGGCGGATCGTGGTTCGGCGGACGCATATTATGGGCGCCGTCCTGAACCGCATTACAATCAGGTGCAGGAAAA
>Ga0213865_10000086_pt1 | contig 56907 bp, 80 predicted proteins | sample PICome_6_FD_160100 | JGI IMG/M metagenome (GOLD analysis project Ga0213865, IMG submission 160100) | Coastal seawater microbial communities near Pivers Island, North Carolina, United States - PICO282 | ecosystem: Environmental > Aquatic > Marine > Coastal | place: USA: North Carolina...
CAGGTTGAAGTGCACGACTAGCATAGTATCCTGTTCCAGCAGGTGCTGGAAATAAAGTTGGGTGAGGACCCACATAAAGCTGCCCAAATCTTGTAATAGCAAAGCTACGTTGTCCAGATATTGGGGCTCCTATATAGCTTTGATAAGCACTTGCGGAACCAGTAAAGTCCTCACCGTCAAAGTACTGCGTTACTGCTCTAGTATAGTTAACAAGGACAGAAAAGTTTCGTACATAACCGGCATTGAAATATCCCACAAACCCCGTTAGACCTGGTCCGATATAATCAATATTTCTTGTGTAGTTGCGTTGATAAGTTCTATCAAGGTTATAAGTTGGACCAGTATAGGTTGTTCTGTTATATGTAGACTGATAAGTTCCAGTATATGTTTCAGCTTGCTGTCTTACATAATCATTTTGAAAAGTGATTGTGTAAGGTGTTTCAAATACACTTGTGTAAGCTTTACTATATGCTCCAGTATATGTATTCGTGTATTGAGCTGTGTACGCACGAGTATAGGCTACAGATTCAAAAATGCGTGTGTAGGCACTAGCATAAGAATTTTGATAGTTACCGGTGTATATGTTTGTGTAAGATCTAGTGTAATCAATTGCGTAATAAGCAGTAAACGGACTGGAAAAATTCTGCTGACTAGTAGTTTGTTTTGTATCAGTAGCAGCACCAGCTGAAATCCAAGTTCCAGGATCGGTTGGTGCACCCTGAGAAGCGGTTCTTAATTGATAAGTACCAATCTTTGAAGCCGTGATTCTAGTTTTTGCTCTTTGCCCAAATGAATATTTTATTTGACGATCATTCATAGCTTGAATACCGTCAAATCCACCATTGTCTCTTACAAATAGTGGTCTTACTGTAGTCGGAGCAGAATAACTATCTCTTCTATAAATGTTATAAACTACAGACGTTCCATCTGTTCTGGTATCAGTAAACGCATTAGATATGTGAACAGAATAATCAACACCAGGTGAACTGCTTGCAAGTTTAAACACGCCAGGATAATCATTAGTAAAAATAGTAGAAAGATAACGATCAACCGCTGAGTTTAAATCACTATCTGGCATTTGTTTAAAACCAGTCTCACCACCAATGTCTACCCATCTAATAGGAATTTCTACGTCTGAATCAGTTTCAGCAGCTGTACCATTTCCTTGATAAATTGTAGTGGTGGTTGAACCACTAGTGATCGATGTTGAGGGATGGGTTCCGACAGGTTCATTAAAAAAGTTATTTACATAATTACCTACGCTGTCACCACCACTTAACTTATTTAGAGCTGCTTCATCACTCGAATCACCTGCAGCTAGATGTAACCCAATTTGATAGGCAATATAATTCTCTTCGGCAGTTGTGAATTCTTTAATTTCATCACCACCAACATTATTAATTTTTAAAGGAGTTGCCATTCAAATTACCTCAATTAACTTTTTATGTATTTATACATTATTTATAAAGCCTGATTGCTTTGCTCCTGTAGCGCTATCAAACACCAAAAATTCAAAAAGATCTGTTTCACCAGAGTCTGTTCTTGGTGAAGCTGAATCGTTTAACATAGATATTTTATCAGAATCCCACAATAGATTTGATCTAGTAGCAGTAGAAATAGTTGGTGAATATCTAGCTATTAGATCTGCATCTTGATCACCCATGAAAAGGAAACCATCTGGGTTACCACTAGTATCTGGTGTAAATTCAGCATGCCTTATAATAGCATCTGCAATAGGATTGCCGGTATAATTAGGATTATATGTAGAGTAGCTACCGCTAATCGTAGAAACATCAAACGGCGTTGATAAAGTGTGTTCAAAAAACGCTCTGTCACCAATTGCCCATAGCCATATCTTATCACCATTATGATTTATTATTGCTCGAGCAAAATTAGAATTTCCAGTAGTAGGTGTAACAAACTTAGAATCGTAAATTGTGCTTGTATCATAAGCAGTACTTAGATAAAAAGCTAAAATTTGATTGCTAGGTGATGCACTGGTGTCAACACCAACTAAAACATGTCCATCAGCATAAAATTGTATACCTTCTATATCAGGACTAGTGTCACTACTGTAATCTGATACGGTTATAGTGTTTTCTAATGTTCTTGTAGAATTTAAATCATACGCAGAACTCAGTGAAAATTCATACACATAGTTACCACTTCCACCGTTATAAGCAAAATATATTTTAGTGCCATCATTATTAAACTCCATAGCACCATTATTGCTTGGATAAGTGTATATAGGTATGGATATAAATCCAGTATCAAATCTGACACTTTGGTCATAGTCGTTATTATAGTTTGTCCCATCGCTATCTAAATCAAAAGGGTCGTTTAATGATAACCTTCTTACATAATTACGTCCGCTAGCATTATTATAATAGAAAAGCTTTGTCCCATCATGTGAAAATGTAAAATTTGTATGCCAGTCACTGCCCTGAGGACCCCAAGTTGTAGCACTTCCCAAGCTACCAAATGTAGGGCTAGTTCGTACTGCACCTCTGCCATTAAATAGCAGGGTTACTTTCTTACTTTCACCTGGATCAGGCCAACCACTCATTGATAACTTTTCTTTTAACCTAGCTTTATTGGTTCCTGGATTAGGAATCTCAAAAATACTTCCTGTACTTAGATCTAAGTTAAGATTTCCTTCACGGCCGTCTACTACTCCACCATCACTATCACTAGTGTCAGTGACGTTAAAAACACTATTATCCGATATAGCAATTTTGTTTCCTATTTTAAACGCCATGGCTATCCCTTATAAAGTTCTTTTGCATACCAGTTACTACCACTATCTATACTAATAAACTCTAAGTATGATGTTTCACCAGTTCCAGGGAAATCTATATAACCATCTTCAAAGTGCACATTTGCTGGAAAGGCAAACGTTTGAGGAACTTGGTTTCCAGTACTATCTTCAATTCTAAATAAGTATAAAAAATCAGCACCAGGACCGCCGTTTTGCTCTAGTCCATAATAATAATGACCGCCTGGTCTTACAGCAAAACGACCTATACCTTGTTGACCAGTTTGAATTACTGGTCTAGCATCACCTGGGCCAGTACCTGGACCAAAAGATGTAGAATAAGTAGAGTCTAAATGCCATGGGGTTAACCACTCTGTTTTATATAATTCTGAGGTAAATATGCTCTCATCTTCACCTAAAATATAAGTGTTTTCGGATGCTACTCTTAAATCCTGTCCGGATCTGATTCCATAACCAACCCTTTTATTCAATACCATAGAGCTAGAGTCAATTGACCATGGTGTTTCTAAATCCCACAATCTACTGATGCTATAATCATCATTACTTTGTATTATTTTAGTGCCGTCTCTTTTAATATCCCATCTATTTATTTCATTTGCATCTGATGCTGCACTTGAGACAGGCCATCGTATATATTCACCTAAGCTTGCTGTTGATAAATCCCAAGCAGATGACATGTCATATCTGTATAAATGAGTGCGGGTACCTCTAAATAAATAATTTCCTTCTTCACTAATACGTAAGGTTTCTGTCCAAGCACCATCACCTCCGGAGCTATCAGCTCCGGCTCCTAATGTTAATTCATCATCTACACTACCTAAACTGTTATATGCCCAAGCCGAACTTGGAGTATAGTGTTTAATTTTATTAGCTAGATGGTCATAGAAATACCAATGTAAACCATCTCTACTGACTTCGAAAGACTGCATTTCTGCACCAGTACCAAATGGACTTGTAACAGCTACTTGAGTACTTGTAAATCTTCCAAAACCACTTCGGTTTTCATTTCCTGTTAATTTCAAAACAAATCTTCGAGGATTTTCACCATAAGTAGCTTCATCAAAGGAAAAATTTAATATGTTAGAAACACCAGTACTATAGTCTACATCAGGGGCTGTAAGTTCAACTAAACTTGTACCCCAACCAAAATTTTTAGTATGGCCGCTAGCAGTACTACTAAACCCACCAGAGTCTACACCAAATAAATTAGTGACATCAGTACCTTCAGCAAATTGTGAAGAATCATTAATGATTATGTCAGACGATATCTTAAATGCCATTATCTACAATTCCTCATATAAACATTACCATAATATGAAGTACCAGTATCGTTTGTTACAAATTTAAAGATTTGAGTAAATGTATCACTTAAACCCGTGTTAGAGTTATTTAATGAGCCAACTGCATCCTTAAAATTTACAGTCTGATAATTATTAAATGTATTTGTAGTGTCATTATATACATCTTTGTAATTATGCCAAAACACATAAAATTCAAAATGTTTTATTGATGGATTTCCAAAATCAAATCTTACATCTCCTGATACACCTGTGTAATCTGGCGTAAAATCAAAGTAATTACCTGTAGACTGATCTAGAGTTACAATTAAATTACCACTACTCAGAGCAGTTGAAACAACACCTTTTTTTCCTGATTGATTTCCCCTTGCTTCACCAGTATCTGTTATAACAGTACTAGATCCACCCTGATTTGTGTATAAACTACTACCTATTTTGAAAGCCATATTAGAGCCCTCTTTTTAGATCATCAATCTCGTGTTTTAGATCTTTAATAGCTTCTATCAATACACCAATCATCTTACTATAGTCTACTGACTTCATACCACTGTCATCTGTCTTTACAACTTCAGGTAAAACAGTCTCAACTTCCTGGGCGATTACACCGACTTTACGATCAGTTTCACCGATTTTATTATAATAAACGCCTCTAAGTGTATCTACTATCTCTAGTCCGTCAGTAATTGTTTCAACGTTCTCTTTAACACGCATATCAGATTGTGATGTGATATCACCTACAACGGTCATATCCTCACCACTCCATGTCGTGTTAGTAGTAGATGTTCCAGTTTTTAATATTACAGTACCAGAACCACCAGTTAAATCTATCGTACCTCTATGCTCTGAAGCACCGTTGTCTCGTAGAAAAATTTGACCGCCATCAGCATCTAAGTAAATATCACCGCTAACATCAAATCTCAAATCACCTGTTCTAGTATTTGTTTCCGGAAGTGCCGTAAACTGCCCACCAATTAGGTTAATTGTTCCATTAGAGTCAATAGTAGGAATCTCGATATTTCCACCCAAACTTCCGGATACACCATTTACCGAGAATGTTGAGTTTGCTAGTTTAGCATTTGCAATCGAACCCGCTAGTTGATCGTTTGAAACACCACCTGTTTTAATGCTTACTTCACCACTAGATGTGCTAAATGACGCACTATTAAATGATGCAATACCTTTATTCGCTGTAGTTGCATCTTCACCTGCAATTTCACCAGCAGTAATATCAATTCCCTCACCAGCTGAGAAGTGAGCTCTTACTTCAGATGCACTTGGTCCCGTGTATGTGAACACGCCTGTACCAGAAGCATAAGTTAGCGACCCATCACCACCACCATCAGTAATACTTAAGCTACCTCTTGCTAGTTCGATGACCTCAGCTGAATCAACGATATCAACTGTAATATCATCACCCAAATTACCAGATACACCATTTACAGAGAATGTAGAATTTGTTATACTTGAATTAGGGATATTAGCTAGACTATATTTTACGGTAGCAGAATCGAACGTTATACCAGAAGCTGCATCTGCCTTTAATGTAGATTTAATCAAACCTACTGATGTTCCAGAGTCAGTAATATCAATAGTACCTGATGTGCCTAAAGCTATTTCAATACCGTTTACTGTTAGACTATTATTAGTTAGTTTACTATTTGCAATAGATCTATTAGCAATTGTAGCAATGACATTTGAGTCAGCAAAGTTGCTGTCAAACATAGCCTGAGCTTCAGCTGAATCTAAAGCAGATGCAATTGAAGCATTAATAGCGACTAAGTTACTATCGATCATAGATTGTGCTTCACCAGAATCCAACATAGAGTTGATTGCTGAAACAATATCTGAAGTTTCTGGTGTGTTCAGTAGTGCTAGATCACCTAAGCTACTGTCTAAACTGTTAATTGCGCTTACTAAATCGGTTTTTACATTTGTAGTAAGTGATGTTCTTGTACCTTGGTTACTGTCTACACTGTTAATGGCTGCTACAATATTTGTACTAGAGTCAGTATTCAATAGAGCAAGATCACCAACAGAATCTACTAGTTTGTTAAAACTAGTTCTGAAAGTGTTAAAAGTCGAAGATAGATTAATTGGTGGAATCTTAGCCATTTGAATTCTTCTCTAATAGTTGTTGCAGCATGCCTTTAATATCATTAACATCACTTTTTAACTTATCTAGTTCTTCATCTTTTTCTTTTAGTTTTATTAACCGCTCGCGAGCTGCTTGTACTTTTCTACTATTTATGTTAATTAAAGCGCCAGTTTCACCGTCTCTTACTAAATCTGGATAACTTTCAACTTTCATATATTTCGCCATGCAACACCTAAATTGTTGAAATAATTCTTAGGTTCTTAAATATAGGAACCTTAGTTGTAATTTCTGAATTCATGACAATTTTAACTTGGAACTGATCAAATTCAGGCAAATCAAACTGACTAAAGTAATATTCTTTAAATGTAAAGGTATCATTTGTAGCCATATCATCATAGTTTGATCTATTAGCTGTTGTTTGATTGGTGTTAAATTTTACCCAATTCTTATCACCAATTTGTGTTTGATCATTAGCTATTGCTGTTCTATACCATACAGTAAATGAAGATCTAGCTGGTCTATAAGCATCAACAAAAACTTTCATAGACGAAGCTTTTTCTTTTAGTGTTACAACCTTCGTAATATGTCTAGCTAAAGATGACGCAGCAAATGGTGAGGTTTCTGGTACATATGGAATAGTATGAACCATATTGAAACCACTTGCTCCATTACTATCATACCCATCGGCTCCAGCAAAAGCACCAGCAGAATCAGAGTTATCGATAAGGTGGTGTAAAGCTGTAATAGAGGTAGCGTTTGCGTTTATGTATGGAGCTGTATTTACATTTCCTGTATTTAAAATCACACCAACTTTTAATGATCCTTTTTGTAAACCTTTATCAGAGTCTTGGAACCTGTTTGCAATTACTGCAGGTCTCTCTGGTTCTTGCCACTTATTTAAATCAATATTACGTGAATGAATATTATAAGCGGCGTCTGTACCCCCGTAAGGTTTAAATGTTCTATACTGTATGTGTGATTTTATTCCTGTTGCAGTAGGAATAGAAACTGGCATATTTACTTTAAACTGATCAAACACCTGTTGTCCTTCAGAAAACACTAAGTTTCCTCCAGATCTGATGTCAGAATCAGCCGCAGAGTCTGCGGTAATTGTATAACCAAACGGATCCCGGTTTTTTATAGTTCTTTTACCTAAGATACTGCTTCCATTCATACCAGCATAAGTAGTCGCTGAATCTAAGCCAGTGATTCTTACGGTATCACCATTCATTAGACCATGATTAGGATGTAGTACCTTCACATCAGAATCAGTACTAGTAAAAAATAACGGATTAGTTTCTAAATTGTTTGTTGTAAGTTTTTCTGGTGCTGGAATAGCAGCACCAAATCTAGCTACACTATTTGTCTTTCTAAATGTAGCCTTATAAAGTTTAAATGTTAAATCCCGCTTTTGTTCAGCTGTCCACGTTGTGCCATTTGCTGAACTAAAGAACGAACCAACGTAAGGTTGATTGGTTACACGTTTTTCTGTAGTTCCGTAAACGAACTCACCCAATTCAGCTGTCCAAACTTGATAATCACCAGGAGCAGCGTTTGTATGAATTACTAGTGCGACCTCAGTGTTATTAGGTACATATAACGGCGATTCAAATGTAAATTTCGTTTCTCCAGTGGTTGCATCAAACGCAGTGGATGCTGTTATGTCAGCTCTTGCTTTACTAGTAATTGTTCCAGGATAAACTTTAAGTCCAGAAGGATTACCGCCTTCTGTAACAGGCCTGATCTCTATATTTACTGGTAAGTTAGGAGAAGTTACAGCAGGTTTACTATAAAAATAAAGACCAACACCAGTCAAAACTACTCCACCAGGTTCTGTAATCCTAATGGTTTGAGCTACTGGGTTTGTAACTTGTGTTAGATTTAAGTATTGTGTCATTATTTTTTCCTATTAAACTACTTCACCATTTTCTCTGATGAATTGTACTTCTCCGCCAACAGTATCAAAAACCTTCATCCAGAATTTTTCTACGGGTTTAAATATCCAACCATATTTATTTTCACCATAATACCACTTGCCATAGCATACTAATGGATCAGCAAATGTTTTTGTTACTACCCACTTTGTAACTTTAGACTTGCGCATCATAGGAACTAAGACTTCAGCTACTTTATAATAACCTCGTCTATTTCGTTCAGTCATTTTTTCATCACGGTATCTACGAACTACCTTGTCCATAGTTCCATTACCGTAACGTGCTTCTAACATAATAAAGCAACATACAGCAGCAAGAATGCCCACAACTGCACCGGCAATACCGCCACCAACAACTGAGGCACCAATCACAGCCGCCGCGGCAGCACCGACAATTGCACCCTTTGCTGCTTCGTCTGCTACAGAGCCGTTTTTGTTTCCTAATAAGCCATCATCAATCGGATCATCATCTGGAGGAGCACCAATGGTGTTGAAGTCATCGTCGTCATCCGGGTCTACATTTGGCAATTTACATACTATTTCTGTCGGTGGGTTTTCAGTCGATTCTTTCGTATCAATAGTTTCTGTATCTTTATCAGTATCATCTACAACATCCGGTTCATCTTCAATCTCCGGCTCAACCCAAACATCAACCTCTTCTGTCCAAGTAACTGTTCTAGTACCTGTCCTAGCTACAGAATAATAATCAATTCTATAATTTTCAACACCACCGTCACTTGTAAACTCTTGCGTGGCTTGAGACGTGCTCTCATTTGGGCTGTATTTACTGATGTCTAATACAGTAAAGTTCCTTGTGCCAGCAGGGAAAGATAGCGCATCATTACTTTGAAGATAAAACACACCCTCAATAGATCCTGTATCATCAGAATAAATTTCCGACGTTGGACCACCTAAAGCTGTAGGAAATCCAGTTTCTGCAACATATTTTTCCCCAGGATTTCTCCTTGCATCGTCTTTCGAAAGATTATAAAAGTCTTCAACAGTAACACTATCAGTACTTACATAGTTTGTCACATTAATATTGTCGAAGAAAAAGAAATGACGTTCATTGGGTCTTAGACCAGATACTCTAAAGTAAATAAATTTCGGTCTAGCAATAGTCACATCATCAAAACCAGTATAAACTGATCTAGATTTAGTAACATAATAAGTATAACTCTCTGTGCCCGATCTTGTTACAGTGTTAGTTACATAAGGCATTCTTTTCTCCTATTAGTACTGAGTACTATTATCGTAATCTGATAGGTCGCCGTTAACAGCAACTTCTGATACAGATCCATTATTAACTGTTCTTCTTATATAGTAATTATCATGATCAGGAATCATTTCTAATGTACCTGTAAATCTAGCTAATTGTTGTCCATTAACAAAACTAGGAGATGAAGCTATCGCTTGATCAATTAAAACTTCTTCATCAAACTTAGGATAAATTAATGAGCCATATCTCTTTGTTCCGCTTGACATATCAGAATCATAATATAAAGCAATATCCCTTTGAAGCGCTCTTGGAAGCATATAACCTTTACTTCTCTTTAGTGCAGCCTTATAATCTAAGTTAGGATTGACTAAAGACATTTTATGCGTTTCAAAGTTATCAGCAAAAAGTCCTGTTGATATACGCTCTAAACCATTTTCATCAATAACTGTTAAATTTGCAGTATTTAGTTCTGATAATGTTAGAGTTGAAATAATTTCTAAGTTATCTATTCTCTTTTCAAGAGAACGGATATCAGTCATTTTATATCCTCTGTTTACTATTTCTAATCTAGTAAAATCATTTTTAGTTTTTGTATAAGGATTTAAAAATACATAATTTAATCCTAGATAACCATCAGGAATCTTTGGTGCTTTCAAAAATTCAACACCAGCCTGTGTTGCAATTCTTTCAATTCCTCCATTATCATTCATGACAAGTAGATCGATACGGCCAGTGTAGTAATCTACTTCACTGATTGATACAATATCTCTGTTTCTTGGAATGCGCAGTCTCTTATCGAAAGTTCCACCAGAATTTATTGTAGATCTAAAGTCAATTACGTTAGCTAAATTTTCGGATCTAGTAGAATTAGTTATAGTTAAATCAGGTATAGCACCATAATCAATACCATTATAAGAATTAACACTATAAAAATCTCCAGTACCATGTAAATAATAACTATATGAAACAGTTATGGTTGATGCTGGAGTAGTATATCCTGTAATTAATTTGAGCGTTTCTGCGCCATAAAAACTAGCATTAGTTTTTGTATTTAAAGTAAATTTGTATGTAATATTTTCACTAGTTGTGTCGTCAATTACACTAGTAATTGTACGAACATCAGTTTTAGACAGGGTCGCTATACCATTAACTACTGAAATAGATTCTGTATGAGTATCATTCGTTTTAGGAATGCTTGTTCCTGTTGTATTCACATATGCTAAAAGAGATACATCTTTAGAAGCAGTTAGGCCAGAAATTTTAACCTCTGTTGTTCCAGCACCGCCACTATCAATTGTCAAAGAAGTTGTAACTTCTCCAGCACTGTCATAAGACAAAATCCACTCTGATTCATCAGCAAAATCTTCATCAGCAGCATTTGTTTGGAATACCGCCTCACCAGCTCCATTAGTAGTGGTTGTCAAAACATCAGCAACTGTCATACTAACAGTTCCTGTTATTTCTTTAGTAAATTTTTCAGGCAATCTAAATAACATAGAAGTCTGATCAGGATCAATAATTTGTGATCTATTATCAATCAAATCTATGTTTGCTTTGTTAGCTGCATCAGATCCAAAACTTTTAGCTGTACCAATATCTCTAAGTACACCAGACCCATTTGAATCTACATTTATATCAAACATATGAACTCTAAAGTTCGTGCTATTTACTTTATCAATGGATCTAATTCTAGCTGTGCCTAACGATGTACCTTGTAAATCAGCTGAATCGTAAATATTAACAGTAGTATAATCACCTACTTTTGATACTAGTCCAGTTAAATTTGCTGATGTTACTGGATAGTAATTACCGTAATTAGCAGCAACATTTTCTGTAGTTACAGTTTTTTTGTCAGATGTAGTTCTTGGTTTTGGAACTCTTATTGATGTGTTAGTACTTTTTTCTATTCTGTAACCATTAACAAATGCAACCCCTGGTTTTATAATGTATCGAAGATACGCATCGTCGCTGTCACTCAATACTTCTAAACTTAATCTATCTTTTTCTTTTGATACAAAATCACCACTGATATCAGCAGTTCTTCTAGCTAGGGTATCACCCAAAGTATTCAGAATATTATCGTTATATTGTAATGGTTCGACAGCACCATTTCTTAATCTTAATAATTTTATAAATGTTTCTGTGTCTTCATCGACATTACTCAATAAGTCTAGAGTTAATTTAATTCTATAGCGGTCTGCACCTGGAGATGTTAAATTAGGAGTAGAACCGGCATTGTCATACAAAGCTAAATCATCTGACACAGTTACTATTTCTTCAGTAACTTTATAAACAATAGTATCATTGGGAGATTGTGAATACTTAGATAAAACCAATGATTGTTTTGGTACAAATACAAAATGACCTGATTGAAAAACTTCTGTGCTCGGAACATTAATTATTGAAGCTCTACCGGTAGCTGGGTTAGCAACCGTGTTGATTGATTGAACTGTTAGTGTTCCTAAATCAGTTGTTAGATCTTGACCAGCGGCTAATCCTAAAATTGTTTCTGTATCGGCGGATCTAGATGTATCATTTGCATCAACTACAGAATACAATATAGTTGCTGGATCAGCACCAGTAGCTGGGATAACCTTTAAAATAGTAATTTTTACACTTAATGGATTTGTGGCATAAGTGTTTTCTAATTCAGTATAATTAGTAGGAAGAGCATTTGTAGACGTATCTAACTTAGCAAAAAATACAGAGAAATCTTTCAGCTGAGCTGTACCAAGATTTCCTGAAATTACGCTACTTTCTTTAAAGAGATAACGTCCCAGTCTTTCAATTTCTTTATTAATAATAGTTTGTAACTGAGTAAGCTCACGAGCTTGCAGTGCACGACCACTATTAAATACAATTCTATGATAGTTATCACTATCACGAAAGTCATCTTTGTAGTTACTTAGAAACGTATTTTTTAAAACTGTAGTAGCCATGATCTACCCTTAAAGTTGAATAATAATTTTAACATCTTCAGTCTGATCAGCAGACCTAGTCACCGAAAGGTTTCTATTATCTATATAGTGCATTTCACCTGAATATACGTCAAAACCAGGTACAATATTTGCTGAATCAGCTGTTCTATTAGCTGTAGCAGTTGATGTTGTTACAATTTCACCATCGGTAAATGATTTAAATCCAGTTGTTTCAGTTTGGTGATACCAAATAGTTGTAGAATCGTCATAAAAATCAATATAAGCTTGTGCAGCAGAAGATGCACCAGTAATTAATTGATCCGCTTGGAAATCATCAGTTGCTGATAATCTCATTTGTTTTAGTGCCAATGCTGTGTTACCTGTAAATGCAGCGGTAGAATCATATTGCAATGGATTTTTCAACAACGCTAATTGTCTGAAATCGTTACCAGTTACAAACACACCTTCTTCAGTACCGTCAGCCAAAACATTAAAGTTGACTGCTCTTCCTCTTAAATCTCTTGTTGGATCAGCACCAATACCAGCAGGTGGAGCAAAAACTGGAACTATTGTAGCACCAGTACCACCGCCACCACTTATTGTCACATTGGCGTAATCATAACCAGAACCAAATGGGAAACCACCAGCTGATTCATCAACTTCTATCGCGCCGATTGTATTAGAAGATGTTACAACAGCTCTAGCGTGAGCACCTTTACCATTACCTACGATAGTGATAGTAGGTGTACCTGTGTAACCACTACCAGCAGCTGTTACTCTATAGCCAATAATTTGGCCTGCAGTCGCTGCTTGTTGAACTAAATACTGGTTATAGTAAGCATCGCCCGGAGCAGCTGAGTCAATTAATTGGACAGGCATAAAGTTAGCTGTTAAAAATCTTGTAGCGTCACCTGCAGAAATTGTATACAAATATTTCCAGATATACCCATCTGAAAGTTCTGTTAAAGTTGTAGCAGATGTGCTTGTAGGTTGTACAGTGGATGTAACAGCATTACCATTAGAGTCTTTACCCTGACGAATACAAACATAAACGTTATTCTCATCTGTTATAACATAATAACGTGAAGCTTGACCTACTGAGTTATCGTTATACTGTTGATATGTTGTACCTGATGACCAGTTGTATCTTGTAACAACGAGTGAAGTATCTAGTACAGCTTTAATAGACTGCATCTTATATCTAAACTGACGAATCTCGCGTTCAGTATTAGCAGGTGTTGGAGGAGTATCAGTACTATCCCACGCTTCTGATGCACCAAGTGCAATGTAATATCGATTAGAAGAATCCTCAAACTCTGTAAGAAGAGAATTTACTAATTGATTTTTAACTCTATCTGTAATTATTGCTACCATGTTCTTATCTCATTAAACTATTGCTATGCCGTTACCGGCTGAGTCTGTACCGATCATATGCCATTTATTCTCAACACTTTCATAAATAAACTGTGACATGGCATTTGGAGCTAATCTAACGTTACCAGCTGCCATTAGAGCTCCAGCACCTGAATCTGCTTCAAGAGTTGCTGTTGCTGTGCCTCTATTTAGAATAATCTTTAATTCACCACTAACACTACCATCTCTAATAATAAAGTTTTGTGCAGATGTTGGATTCAATACAATAAACGTATTTTTTTCCATATCTCTATCGCCAGAGGAATCCATTTGCGCGCTGGCATAGGCTATCTTGCCAAGTCTAGTTACACCTGTACCTTTATTCTCTATATTAATACCTACATTTGTATCAGTACCAGTTGCTGAAATTGTTGGCCTATTACCAGCAGCAGCATTAGCTAGTGTTAGTTCATTTGCTGCAGAAGCTGTAGCTGTAACCTTTAATAGTTCGGCACCATTCACGTCTTGAATAGCTGTACCAATTTTTGGTGATGTCAGCGTTTTATTTGTTAACGTCTGTGTCTGTGCATTAAAAGTTAATGTATCACTATCAGCAAGTACCGGTAAGTTAATATTAATATTTTTTGATGTTAAATTACCAGGTTTTATGTTATAAGTGTGACTAGCATTTGTATCATTAATAACGATACCATCTAAAATAGGATTATTTAATGTAGCACTATCTAATGTTTTATTTGTCAGCGTTTGTGTTGCGGTGTTTATTGTTACTGTTCCAGCTGAATCAGGTAAAGTAAAGATAAGTTTTGAAGCCCCTTCAGTATGAGTAAGAATAGAATTATTTGTTACACCTATATACTCTAAACCACTGTCAACTAATCTAACGGCAGTTGTAAGAGATGTACCAGAGTCACCTCCACCCAATTGTGAATACAATTCAATAAAGTTTTCATTAATTTTAGTACCAGCTGTACGAAGTGTATCACCTGTTCCATCATTGGCAGTTGAGCCGGTATTAAGATTTTGCCTTGCCATAGGGTTTCCTCAATTTACTTAAGAGTATTTATAATAGTTTTAGTAGGTTCCAATTGAATCATACCAATCCTGATCTAAAGTTTGTTGTCTTCTTGTTGTATCCATTGTTACTGCTGTGCCATCAGAATCATTATCATCAAATGTTGGCAGTGACGGTGATAGAGCAGTAAGAATATTTGGATAGCTACTATCAAGTTCAGATAGTGTCTGATCAGAATCAAGTGGTAGTAGATCAACACGGTAAGTTGTGCTAGCACTATCGATAAGACCAGTGAGATCTGCCGAAGGCTGGCTAGTAAGATCAAACAGAGCTTCACCAGTTGTAACAACATCTGTAGAAACAACCTTAGCAATTTCAGGCATCAGTGTGCTTACACCAGTTGTATTGACTGACGCAATTTGAACCTGCCCTCCCAAATACATTCCAGCAGGATGAACAAATAATTTATAGACCTCTCTCCAATTGTCAAGAGGAATGTCTGACTTAATCAGAATTGCTAAGGTTTGATATAACTTATCATCAGTTAAAAATCTTTGAGATTCAGCACCAATCTTCGAAGCACTTGATAATATTTGTTCTCCAGCTGCATTACTACTGTCTAGAGTGTAATCAACTAATGGTCCGACTTTAAACACCTGCTCTTTTGGGTATGATACTTCTGGATCTGTTCCAAAAAAAGCTCTAAAGAACTGTTGAATACTATATCGAGTACCTTTAGATCTGTATAGAATATTAGAAAACTTTGAAGCTTCACGTTTGTTAATAAATCCACCAAAGTAAGCCTGTCCTAGTAGAATCTCATCTTCAATATATTGTAAGAGTTCAGTATCAACCTGTGTTAGATCACGTGAACGATATAAATCTCTTACTTTTTGGTCTGGATTACCAGTCTCTTCCATCCATTCATAATAAGCTTCAAGTAGTGAAATTAAATTTGGATAGTCATCAATAAAATGTTCAGGTAATACATTAGTAACTTCAGAACGCTGAAGGTTTAAATCACGCCTATTATTATCTCTGAGTGTTTTATCTAATTGTGTCATTAATCATTCGCTGTTGTTATAATAGCATTAGCAGCTGAAACATCAGCATCATAAACAAGTATATTATTTCTCGTCGGAGCTATTGAACTTTGATTAGCTGGAGTAACAGAAAGTTTTATATAATTAACAGAACCTACAATTGACGTTGGTGTAAAATAAGTAAGTGTTACAACTCCAGATGCTGCAGCATAAGATCCTAAGTTATCGACAATCACGTCGTTTGTGCCATTAGCAATAATTCTTAATGTGTTACTACTCAATGCGTTTTCTATTCTACATGAAACACCTTCATAAATGAATGATGAACTTGTAACACGAAGGTTTACATCATCTGGAGCAGCAATAGCTGTGGGGAATCTTAGAGTAAATGTATTCTCATTAGCTAATGAGCTAATAGATGTTCTGATCGATGTATACGAACTAGTAGAATATTTTGCAATCAATGAAGCTGCTGTATTATAATTATTTTCATTTATTAAAGCTATAGCAGCGTTTAAATCAGAATTGGGTATTGTAAAATTAGTTAGAGTTTGAATAGTACTAGAAATAGAAGGAGCAGTCGGTACAAACCGTTGTTGCATTTTTACTTCTGCTCTCGATGACAGAATAGCTGGATTAGACTCATCAATTAATGTTAATAGATTAGATCTTCTAAATGACTGATCAAAACCACCAGTATTATCGGTAAAGTATTGTGATATGATATCTAAAACATTTGATTGTACAGCATTGACTGTTAGCGAAGTTAATTTTGGATTGAAGTCAAAGAAGTTTTGTACTTCGACGTATGTAGTCACAGGATCTGCGAATCTCAGCCTAAATGATATAACAGCTAAGTCGTCTGACAATTGTGTTATGCCCAACTTTGTATTAGCTTGCGTCAACGCCGTAACATCATCTTCGAATAAAATAGAAACATAAACCGCACCAAACTCAGGATCTAAGTTATCCTCTCCGCCCCATGCTTTAATATCTTTGATGAGTGTAGAATAGTTACGAAGAATAAGAGAAGAATAATCAGCAGCTGTCACCATTCTGTTTTGTGTCGCATACTGAAATGGTGCGTTCTTACGAATTGATTCTATAGATTCTTTAGTGTCTCCACCAACACTGTTTGTGATAGTTGTAACAGTTAAAGATGCACCACTAATACCGCCACCTGTATAAGTACTTGCTGGTGTAAATGTAGTTGCACCGTTAGCTGGATCACCTTTAGTAGAAAGATATAAAACCTCAATCTTAGCCCCAGCTTGTGGGGCAACACCAAATGTTTCACCGTCGCCAAATGAAAGTTCAAAGTAACCATTAGGTGCTTCTTTTAGGATGTAAATTGTCGACTGAGCATTAATAGTTGTGGCGTTGATAATGTTAGTATATACAGCAAACGTTGAACTAGTTGTGCTTTCGTAAACACGAACAGTCACAGTATCAGCATCAATATTTGTATCAGGTATAACATAAGTAGGATTGTCTTCGTACTCACCAACTAGGAATGTCTTAGTCTTTTGAGTACCCTCGTAAATAGGCAGCTCATTTGAACCATTAGCTGTTACAAACTCGTAGAATCCTGTCCCATCATCTGTAGCATAGTAGGTTTCAATTGTTTGAAATGTATAGTTTACATCATCAACCGAAGTTGTAAATGTTGTTCTAGCTGGTAATGAAATAACAGCATCACGGCCAGCATCAGAGGATGATAGACTAATATTTACTGTAGCCTGTGCTGCTGTGTCAGTATCAGGAATATAACCAATTCCCTCGGCAAGAGACACAACAGAACTTCTTAATTGTGCAGTACTCAGATAAGATTCGTTAAGTGCAAAGTTTGCAACCAACGAGTTGAAGTGCGTATTATAAGCTAACACATCAAGGATGTTAGAAAGACCAGAGGCTTCGAAGTTGTAGTCTCTAAACTCTTCTCTAGCAGCTAGGTAGGTCTTTAGATTATTTTTGATATTTGTAAAATCTAAAGCGGTTGAAGCTATTGTTGTTGCCATGTTATCTTAACCTTGATATAACTGTTGTAAACACTACTATTTCTTTAGTGTTTATTACTTGAAATTCTAAGGTAACATCAAGACTGTTTTGATCTGGTCTTGTGTTTACTCCAATTTTTAGAATCTTTGCTCTTGGTTCATACGTTTGAATAGCACGAATAATATTGTTCTTAATATCACCTTTGATATCATCATATGCTAATTCAAATAAAAATTCTCTAATATTACCACCGAATTTAGGTAAAAACGGTTTTTCAAAATGATTAGTTTGAATAAGATTTTTAATAGCTTGTTTTACTGCTGCCGCATCTCTTTTCTTATAGATCTCGCCATTAGGCTTTGCAGTAAATGTCAAGTCAATGTCAGTATACAGCTTGCTTCTACTAGTAATAATACTACTAGTATTTAAACTTCCATCTTCTTTTGATAAGACTCTTGTTGTCGCCATTTTACAATCTTTTTCTTTTTATTTATATGCTAAGTTTCGATATAATCATTCCAATAAGCATCAAATGAAAGGCCTGCAAATTTAGCATTACTATAGTTCCAAGCATCTCTATCACCAGCTCTCCCTGTTCTTCTACTTGCTGGTCTTACATCAAGGTGAATGATATTATTACCTAGACCAATTCCAGTAAATCCAACCTTCAATGCAGCGTCTACCAGCTTTCTCCTCTTTTCATTATTAAAAGATGTAATATCAATATCGATAGCTCTACCATAAAAATGTTGTGATGAAGGAGGATTAGTACTTCTCCCTGTTCCTACTTTTGCTAAACCATCATTAATTGTGAGAGCTGCACCAAACTCTTTTTGTAACGCAGCATACTCATTGCTCAATAACCTTTGCATATTTTCCAATGCACCTGGCTGTAAATATGGCGATCCGCCGTTTGTTGAGTAAAGTAATGGTTTAAGAACTTTATTTGTTGTTACACCATATTTTCCACCTTGATCAGGCAATGGATCTACAGAAGTTGTTTCGGGTAATGTAGGTGATGTAATACACTCAACTAATTCACCGTCTGCCATTTTCTTACCATTAAATTGAGTTTCAACGTTTCTGTTAAATACTCCTACCCAATCTTCGTCAATCTCAGGCATAATTATAATAATCTGTGCATCTAATTCTTTATCTGGATCGTAAGTATCATATGACAAAATAAGTTTGTCAAAGTATAATGTGTCTTTCCAGTATTCAGCTAGGTCAAATATTACTGCAGGGTCTGAGCGGCCTGATAAGTCTACTAGATCATATACAACAGCCTGACCAGATAATTTAAGAGCGTTAAGACCCGATGGAGTTTCTGATGGTCCAGGCCTATAAACACCTTCTTGTACTAGTAATCTATAATCTGCAAAGGTGCTTTTATTAGTAGCTACCGATCTCATTACCTCTGCATGTAAATATAATTGTCTTGCAAGATCTTTGCGTTGTTGTGGATCTTTTATAAACTCTAAATTTGTTGCATGACCAGTAGATCCCAAGAACTTTGCCATAGTTACACCAGGTGCCAGTTTAGTTCCCGATGTGATAGCTAATTGAAAGTCAGGATTATAAACAGGATCTGGTATTAGATTGGCTTTTAATCTTCTTGGAAGGAAAGGATCTGAAGAAGAAGTTACCTTAACATTACCAAATTTCATTTGTCCAAATTTTGGAGTACTATCTCCGCTTACTACACGACCTATACCAGTAGGTGCTACTTTTACATAATTAGGAGATAAAACACCTTCAGCGATTGCTCTAGAAGTAAAGTCTTCTACATTTAAATTGCTTTGATCTCTTAGTCTCGATCTAACAAGACCAGTTGTTAGATCTAAATTAGATAGTCCGCCGTAAATATTTGTCTTGTCAATATTATTTTTAATAAAGTCACCATCATCAATTGCGACAATTCTTACACCATTCTGTGATTTTGTTAAATATGTTTCAAGTAATTGTGCTGATGGCATAGCTGTCACTTTAGCATCAATTGCTGCTGGATCTGCAGCCGTGTTTGTAATAGATCCAGCAGAACCTGTACCACCTCCACCTACAGGGTCAGCATATGCTTGTGATTGTGCAACAGTAGCAGTTACTGCAACTCCGTTTAGGTCTCCGTGGAAAGTATCAGCGTACATAGCGGTAGCTGTAACATTTTCCTCTGCCCACAATGATGTAGTTTCAAGTGTAAGAGTTCTAATGTTTTTCTGTGTGTACATGTTATAATTGTACATAATAATATTTTCACCACCTATTGTACCAACATCTCCAAATATTGATAAATTTGTCGCAGCAGCATTAAGATCTGGTGTTGAAATATTAATTTTATCTTCTGATGTCAGTGTAGTTAAACCACTAGCTACATAGTTTGCTTCACCATCAACGTTGTTACTATAAACACCCTTGACGTTATTAGAAAACCCACCAAGAGAAGTATTTGTAACTTGACCGACTGATGTACGTGACGATCCACCACCAACAGTTTCACCTAAGTTACCACCAACTTTAGTTCTATGTGAGCTAGCTACATCCATGTTATAGCCACCATGGGATTTTACATTAAAGTTAGCGCACTCAACATTAAAGTCACCAGTTACTTTGAGATTTAGATTACCTTTATAGACTAGGTTACCTTCACCTTCAACAACAACTGTATGATCATCTGCTGTCAATTCTACTTTATTCTTAGTAGATGCAACAAGAACTGTACCATCACTACGCAGTTCTACACCCGATCCCGATCTATGCTTAATTAAGATTCTTTCATTACCAGGAGTATCATCAACCTCAATTACATGTCCTGATAATGTTTCAGATACCTGGTTATATGGATATTCTGATGCACCTTGTTCATTTAATCCAAGTGATAAACCCAGATCCCCACCACCTGTATATAATTCATTGCGGGCAGCTCCTGTGGCAGCATAGTTTAAGTTTGAGCTAAAGAAATACTCAGACTTTGGATACTGTCCTGTAGGTTCTTCATTACTATTATTGTTTACACCCTGAGACACTGTTGTGCCTTCAGATACTGATACACTCTCTTCTAAGTTTTGGCTATTAGTAGTCATATCAAATCTTCACTTTAATTAGTTGTTTACGTGTATATGGTTGTTGCTCAGATGGGTTTTCATAAACGTTTTTCTTACCAAACAAATGCTCCATTTCGTTTATCACATCAAATCCCGGATCAATTTGACTTCTATCGATATCATTATGGCCCATAATTTGAGCACCTGGCCAAGCTGAATAAGCTATAGCACAGAACTGTTGAAATGATGTTACTTGTTTTGGTGTAAATGAGTTAGCTGATAAGAATCTTTTATAATCAGAGGTTCCTGTAGGAGCATTAATTCCACCGACAAATGCAATTTGGATTGAATATCTTTCATGATTATTATTTAGAGCCCCACCTTGGTAACTAACTGGTCTTCCACGCTGTATTGAACCATCTCTACGAATCAGATAGTGATAAGGTATTGAACTACCATTTCTACTTAATAGCGTTTGTATTTCTTCAGAACCCACATCTTGGTTATTGAAGTGCTCTGTCCAGTGTACAATAATTTCCGTTACTTCACGATTTATACTTTTTAGATCTACTTCTAATTCTTCAATAGAAGACACATATGAGAAATTATGGCTACTAGGTGTATTTTCATAATCCCAAGTTTTTTCGCCTGTATCAATTTGTGTCGATGTTAATAATTCACCGGATTCAGTTAATACATTACTACTAATTCTATTATCAATTCCACTTAATCTCTCGCGTATAACTCCACGTGGCAAATCAGAATATTTTTCCAAAAACGCTACAGCTTGATTAATTTGCGTTTGTGTTTTAGCTGATGTCAGATTTAATACAAAAGCCATATCAGATTCTGGTAACTCAATTCTTATTCCATCTTTGATAGTGAGAGATCCTACAATAGATCTGCCATTACCCGTTAACTGCTCAGATATATTTTCAACAATTGAACCAAATCCTTTGTTTATAGCATCATTAATTCCAATTACAGTTTTAGATAGTTGTCCTAACATATTAGCTCTAAAGTTATTAAAGCTAGCTAATACATTTGTGACTGCACCGACAATAGGATTGATCAATTCATTAAATGATGTTTCAAATAGCTCGAAGGTTTTATCCTCTAGATTTTGCATTTCACCCAATACATTTCTAATCTGACCACTACTAGCACCTGTAGCCCTTTTAGTTTGATATGCTATGGCCTCTGGATCTGAAGATGTAATTCGTGTTTGTAAGAATCCATCTTGTACACTAGTTCCGGTCAAAGCCTCTAGATCTGTTCTATTATTACCAACCTCTAAAACTAATTTATTTTTTAGGCCTGGTACATTTTTTGTAAGTTGAGTAATTGCTAATGCAGCAATAAGTTGTTCGGGTCGCGAGCCTTGTACAGCCTCTACTACATCGTCTGCTTGTTGAGTCAGGGCTTGAAATCCAGCTACAACACCTAAAAGTCGTGTGCCTAACTTACTAGTCTTAGAAACAACATTTTGTTCAAATGAGCGGACAGCATTACTTACGGCGTTTTCTACACCAGCATTTCTTTCAATACGCTGTAATCTCTTTTCAACTTCAATAGGTTCAAATGGCATTACCCGGCCCCCGCACTAATGTTATTATTATATTGGTCATACGCAGTTTTAGCGAAGCCTTCTCTTTTTGTTATTTCTTTCGCAGTAATTTGAGGTCTTTCATAATATTTCATAAAGATCCAGGTTGAGTTTTTATCATCCTTACCACCAGTAAACTTTGTACACTTTACTAACCGAGACTTACCAAAATAAGCATAGTTATTCAATTCATAGATTATGTATTGTAGCTGAACACTGAAGTTTCTCCAATCATAATTATTTCTACTAGCGAATAATTTTAACTCCTGAAGTCTTCCACCTGCTGGATTCCACTGCGCAAGTCCCTGTGATGACTCACCACTTACTGATGAAACAATAGTAGTATTAAATCCAGACTCAGCCTCTAAATTGCCAACTATTCCTGCTGCTTGAGCAGGCGTATAACCATTATCTACGAAGAAAATCATGCTAGCTAGTCTCTTTTGACCTGTAGTAGCTTCTGTTTGATTGCGTGGATCAAATACGTCAGAATAACTTGTTGGGTTATTAACATCTAAATTCTTAACAGAGTTACGTACAACTGAGCCATCAACCCCGCTATTTGCACCTTGATTTATATTCGGTGCTGTTTGATTTAAAGCTGCTCTTCTCTTTTGCTGTAATGTTGGATTCTCTATTTGATTTAAATGGCCTATAACAAGCGGTAATTGAGAAGTCCTACCATCTAAAAAAATACCGAATACAAGAGCACCAGGTAGAAGCTGAGGTATTTTACCAATTCCGGAAGTGCCACCTTCAGTGGTTGGTAAAACAGTGGAAGCCCAGGGTAATGATGACTGTGGCACCTCCTCTTGTTTTGACGAATGAATACCACGAATATGAACTTGTACTCTACCTAATTTATCGGGATCTTTATTGTCAATAACTCTAGCAATGAACCATCTGATGTTATCACCATAAAAACTACTTTCTAATAGATTCATTATGTAATCCTTCTATTAGATATTCTAGAACACGATAAAGAAACAGTGTGTTTCTGGTCTGTTATATTAAATATATGACGTTTAGTATTAATTATAAATGAACCTGATCTCTTATAATCAGACCGGTCTACTTGGGTATCAACCATCTCATTTTTAAATATTACTATTTCTATTTGGTTACCGACAGATGTTGTTATATCACCTGTTAAGAACTTTAAACCTGGTACATGAATTTCCATATTATTCTTTAATAATAACTGTTGTATCGCAAACTTGAACATTTTTAATTTATATGCCGATGGGTCATTTTCATAAGTCCAATTTGATACATTCTCATTATAAGGAAATGTTCTTCCACCCCCAACTTGATTAAAATTAACTGTATCAAAATCGCCAAGTCTAGAAGTATTAACGCCGTTTGGATCAGCTACAAATGAATTATCTAATAACACATTATCTTGGCTTGTCCTTATAACAGACGCACCTAATAATTGCTGATATACAGAATTTACGTTATGGTTATAACTAATCTCTTCCCCTGTTGTCATATCAGTTGTTGTAAAATTAGAACCTAAAGCACCAAGCTCTGATAACATCAATGTGTCTTCTTGATTATTTGTTTCTACATTGTATATAGATCTTGCTTGTAAAAGAACAGATCCTGATTTTAAAGGAGAATTATCCACATCCCCCATACCATTCGCCATTCCTTGATCATACTGAAATGGCTCACTGGCGTTAAAAGAGTTTCTTGTCATTATAGTGTCTAAATCGGCAAGAACTAAATTATCAGAGTTTATGGTAGAATATAAAAAATATGGACTGCCATTTTCGGTTGTCATCTTATCTAAAACCATACCAATAGCCTGAAATGGATTGAGGTAAGGTACTAATAGTCTAAAGCTACTTTGGTATGAAGCTTTATATGTTTTAAACTTGTTAAATAAGGATTTACCTAGTTTATCATTCAATATTTTAGCAATAATTTCTTCACCCTTACCATCATATGATTTGCTAAAATTTTGTACATTATTATAGAATCCAATATCCTCTATTAGATTAAACAATAACATAGAAGTATTATCATTAGACTTATTAATTTTTTCAAGTCTGTTCATTATAAATGTTTTAGATATAGTTTGAGCACCATTGACAGGAAGTGATAGATCTATTTCTAATCTTTCGGTACCTTGAAAATCAGCAGCTGTAAATAAGCCATTATCATCGAGAATCAATATAGATCCCGTAAGATAAGGCATATTAATATTTTCGAATATATTGACTTCAATTGTGACTTGTTTTATATCAATAAATTCTCTGAATCTTTCAGAGGTGATACGTATCCGGTCTATAGAAAAGTCTTCTGCTGACTGTACTTCTTTAACCATTCTGTTCTCTTAATAATTTTTGGAACTCATTAAATACTTGAGCTGCAACTCCTGGTTTTAAAACATTTATGCTTTTTAATTCGTCATTTTGTCTTTCTAATCTATCGTAGTAACTAACAGCGCTTAAAGCTCCAACTGACCTATCAAAGGGATCAATATCTACCCATTCACCATCAGAGTTTTCATAATGATGCACAGCATCGTATTGATTAGCTACTCCATCTACAGTTAAATATTTTAAATCACCTGCATCAAAATCGCGCCAGTTAGCAATGTTAGGAACAGAAATTAATTGACTTGTGGAAAATGTTGAGCTAGATAAAACAGCAGTAGCTGTAGCTGTAGTACCTGTATTACCGTATGGCACCCAGTCAGGATAAGTAGTGTAGTTTTCTAAAATATTTTGTCTTAGTGCAGTTCTAATTCTAGCTCTTGTATCAACATCAACGCTATTAACATTATTATTAAAATCTCTGATTAGTTGTGAATCAGCTATTGTTAAAGATCCATTTCTATTAACATCGCCTCTTTTATATCCATTAAATGTTTCATTTAAAAAGTCATAATATACTCCAGTAGTCAGCGTGCCGGCAATTATTGCATCAAGCTTAGTTGCCACGTCTTCATAATCTACTATACTTGGTTCTGTAATGGAAACAGTTGGGGCGTGTTCATAACCAGAACCACCACTAATGATTGTGAAGCCATTAACCTCACCACCTGATATTTGTGCCGAAGCAAGAGCCTGAACTATAGCTTCTTCATGCCTTTCCCCATGTTCATCTGTAATTGTTACAGTGGGTATTTGCGTATAACCTGCACCGCCATCTGTTACAGTTATACTTCTAACTTCGACTATTGGTTTAACTATCAAATGTCCTAAGTCTAAATTTTTTTCTAAAATAACACCTATAGAAGAAGGATTAGAGATAGAACCTTGAATAACAATATCACCCCTGTACATTCTGTCATGCATAGCATCAGATGTGGTAATCACTTTATTAGGATAATATTCTTTAGATTTTGTTTGTAACTCTTGAAATGTTAGTGGCCAACCTTGTCTACGAATTTTTTCATTTAAAAGGTAAAACATCCAATAATAATCAGTCGTACCATACAGTCTAAATGAAAGAGCATCAGGTCTCTCGCCATCTTTAATCTCATATTTTTCATAAAAACTTGCATCATCAGCAATCTGATCTATCAGATCAATATATGCTGTTAAATTTTGAAATTGAGCTGGATCAATCTCATTACCGAAATAATATGGAATAATGGGGAAGTTTCTAAAATAAGCCATTAGTAACCTTTCACAATGTCTTGTCTTCTGAGTGCTCTTTCTTCAGTAAATGTTAGTGTAATATCAATTTCTGGAAACTCACCATCTTTATGGAAAGACATACTATTTGGGTTATAGTTTGTATCAAAACCTTGTAAGAAACATGGAAGAATTTTAGATGCTACAGGTTCGCCGTCATATGCCATTTCAATTAAGAACTTGTTTGGATATCTGTAGCCAATAGAGAAACCTGTATTATTTTCTAGTAGATCTTCGGGGTACATGTTTTTTCTAAAGAATCTGATAATATTCTTAATCTCTTCAGCTTCTTTTTGATCATTTGGAATTAGTTTAAATGTAAAACCAAATGTTCGTTGAACTACACCGCGTAGTAATGATCTACGATTAGGGTTTAATGTTATACCTTGTGTTACTTCTAAAGCACCAGCAATAGGTTCAGAAAATTTTCCAATTGCTCTTTGAGCATATAGAGCGGTTGTTTCGTCTGTAATTGTACCTTTAAATGCATCAACAACTGATTCAATACTTTCAAACACTTGTTTCCCTGCCGCGGCAGCAGCGCCTGCTATGTCTTGAGGATTTTTTCTTAATATTTGTTCAGCTGCTGTACCCACCGCACCAAATGCAACGTTTTGATAATCAATACCATCTCTGAATGATAGAGATGTAGGTAGATGCATAGTGACTGATCCGACAGGATCATGGTCAACACCGTTATATTCTAAAGTTCTAAAGTTACCACCAAGTAAAGCCTCTAGATCATTAAAAAAGTCCAAAAATTCATCAAGTTCATTTAATAGATTACCCAAGGGATTTGTTGATCCTGACACATTAGCATTGCCAATGATACTTGAACCAATAGTTTGATAATCAGCTTTAAGGGCTGTAAACTTCACTGTTCCCTTATATTCTGATTGATGGCTTAGTGGATATCTAAACTTTGGATTACCTACGTCTTCTAACTCATCCAGAAAATCAGATATTGTATCTATTACATCCATTTTTTGTCCTAATAAATATAGAAAAATCTTAAGATTATTTATAAGGTATTTATGGCTTATTCTGGCAAATACAAAGTCAAACATCGTAGTAAGTATAAAGGTGATGTAGACAATGTAGTGTATCGATCAATGTGGGAAAGAAACGCGTTTAAATGGTGCGATAACAATTCTAACATAAAGTATTGGTCGTCAGAAGAAGTCGTCATACCATATTTATGGGAGATAGATAAAAAGTATCATAGATATTTTATGGATCTCAAGATTACATACAAAGATGGAAGAACAATTCTTGTAGAGATAAAGCCTGACAAAGAGACTAAACCTCCAAAGAAACCCGATAAGTCGAAGCGTTATATCAGCGAGGCTATGACTTATGTGAAGAATCAAAACAAATGGAAAGCTGCACAGTCATATGCTAAGGATAGGGGCTGGGACTTCCAGATCTGGACAGAACATACTCTTGAAAAAATGGGCATAAATCCAAAGCAAATTAAACCATTGAAACCACTTAAACCTTATAAGAAGAAAACTAGAAAATGACAGTGATTACTACAAAACCTACAGGTACATTTATTCATATTCCTAAAAATGCTGGTGTTGCTATTAGTCAATGGCTAACACATAACGTTCATGGATCATATCTTTTTAAACAACAACATGGCGGTAAGCATGCACATCAAAAAAGAATTAAAAAGTGGATGGATGCAGACCAACGCCAAATGGATATGGGATTTACTTTTTGTGTAGTAAGAAATCCATGGGCAAGAGTTGTAAGTGCATATCATTATTATGTACGTAGAAATCAAACAAGCGGTGGTCAATACGGAATTGATCCACTTAAAACATCATGGGAAGAATTTGCAAACCGTGAATGGGAACATGGTAAGTGGGGTTGTGTACATAAACAACAAGTAACATATTATGATAAAGTAGATTATATCTTGAGATTTGAGAACTTAGACAAAGACTTTCTAAAGATTCAGGACATGTACAATTGCTATAAACCATTGTTCCCTGCTAATCAATCAAAACACAAGGACTATCGTAAATACTACACAAATCCACGCTGGATTGATGATGTAGCAGAACACTATAAAGACGACATTAAGGAGTTCGGATATTCCTTTGAATAGTTATAAATAGTGTCATGAGTAACTTATTTAACAACTTAGAATTAGAAGCATTCAGGGCCGGTATTACGCCTAGAACACGGGAATCACGTGAGTGGTTTCGTCGTCGTGTTTCTAGTATGCGTGGTATAAATCGTAATGCTCTGATGAGAGAAGAACCGGTCGAACTTGATAATGATAGCGTTGTAGGTAACATGTATATGTTCTTCTACGATCCTAAACTAAAGAAAGAACTACCATACTATGATAGCTTCCCATTAGTTATTGTAATTGGTCCAGCAGAGGGTGGTTTTCTTGGTTTAAATTTACACTATCTACCACCGTTACTTCGCGCTAAGTTTTTAGATGCATTATTAGATTATACAAATAATAAGAGATATGATAAATCGACTAGATTTCGTTTATCATATAACTTGCTCAAAAGAGCTGCAAAGATGAAGTACTTTAAACCATGTGTCAAACATTATTTAAATGAACATGTAAGAAGTAGATTCGCAAAGGTTCCGGCACCAGAATGGGAAATCGCTACATTCCTGCCGACTGCTGACTTCCAGAAATCTAGCAGAAATAAAGTTTATAGCGATTCTAGGAGAATGATCTAATGCTTGGTGTTGATGATTTTAAGAGTTTAGTATCAAATAAAGGTGGAATAGCCAGAGCAAATTTATTCTCTGTCTCTTTACCTGGACTACCTGGGATCGCTACTAATGAAGAGATGAATCTTTTGTGCAAAGACGTCTCTTTACCTGGAAGACAGGTAACTACACGTGAGAGAACTATTGGACTTACTACTCGTAAAATGGCTTATGGTTATTTAATTGATGATGTGTCCATGACATTCCATGTGTTAAATGACTATGGCGTCAAAGAATATTTTGAAACTTGGCAAAATCTAGCTGTTGATCAGAATACATATGAGATTGGCTACAAAAAAGACTATTCATTTGATGTAAAAATTAATCAAATAAAGAAAGGCACCGGTCAGGGTGTGACTTCTACAAATCAGCTTTCGTCAGATGAGATAATTTATTCTTGTGTTCTTGAAGAAGCATTTCCAACGACTATGAATTCTATTCAATTAAATAACGAGCTAGATGGAATTTTAGAGCTAAATGTTCAGTTATCATACACTAACTGGAGATCAGCTGTCACAAGTCAAGAAACAATTAACACAATCAATGGAAGTCTTATATCACTATTTTTATAATTAAGGATGAAATGAAATGGCATTACCTAAGCTAAATGATAAACCAAAGTACGAAGTTGTTATACCTTCTACACAAAAAAATGTTAGATTTAGACCTTATCTCGTAAAAGAAGAGAAAGTTCTAATGATGGCAATGGAAAGTAAAAACCAAAAGCAAATGTTAGAAGCTGTAGTAGACACTATTACTGCGTGCATTGATGAACCTGTTCAAAAAAATAGTCTAACTATATTTGACGTTGAATATTTGTTTACTCAAATTAGATCTAAATCAGTAGGTGAAACCGCGACAGTTGGATTAAAGTGTAATAAATGTGAGCACACAAATGAGGTGCAAATTAAATTAGATAATATTAAAGTCGATATGAAAAAAACAAATGACGTTATTGATTTAGGCAGTAATGTAAAACTAAAAATGCAATATCCAAAATATCATAATGTTATAAACACAGAATCATTACAAGAAGACACATCGACTACAAAACAAACGTTTGATATGATTGTGCAGTGTATTGATAGTGTACAAACAGAGGAAGATAATATTAAGATCAGTGATGAACCTTATGAAGATGTCATGGCGTTTATTGAGTCATTGAATACTAAGCAATTTACAAAGATTAGAGAATTTGTTGAAAATATGCCAAAGTTAAAACATGAAGTCAATTATACATGTGAAAAATGTAACCATAAAAATGATGTTGTGTTGGAAGGTATGAACGATTTTTTCTAGTAGCTCTATCTCATGATAGCTTAGTGAATTATTATAGAACGAACTTTCAGTTAATGCAACACCATCACTATTCGTTACATGAGATAGAGCAAATGATACCTTGGGAAAGGGAAATCTATATTGTTATGTTGATGGAATATATTAAAGAAGAAAACCAAAAAGCAGAACAGCAAAGGCTTGCAAGATGACTACATTAACTGAAGTTACTGAACAGTTAGAAGAGAATAAAGAAGCTACAGAAGATACAACTGATGCTGTCAGTCGACTAAGTAATTCTATAGACAAATTTATTCTCAATATCGATAGATCCCAATTCGACAAGCTGGAGGGTATCAGCGAAAGTAGTGGTGGACTGCAGTCAACTACACAATCAGGGGCAGGTACTAGTGCTGATGAGAAGACTGGTGGAGGCATATTTGGAGGCTTGTTGAAGGCATTAGGGATAACTGGTATCTTTCAGGGGATAACAAGAGCTTTAGCGCCAATACTAGCTCCTATAGCAGCATTATATACTTTATTAAAGGGACCAAAGTTACTAAAGACACTTGGTATTTTTGGCTTAATGTATGAAATATTTAAAGATATAGGTGAGAACGAAGCATTACAAAATACATTACAAAAGATCACTGATCTATGGAATAACAGCATGTTGCCCTCGTTAAGGGCAATAGGTGATAGCGTTTTAAATTTTGTTAATTCAATTGATGCTACTACAGAATTTAAAAGCCTTTCAGAGTGGTGGCAGAATATTAGAACTACACTACAAGATTTTGTAGCTTTTACTTTAGAGGATATAGCTATAGCTATTGATGGTGTTTTGACGGGTATAAAAACTACACTAGATGGTGATTGGAAAAATGGTATAGCAAAAATAATCAATAGTGTGTTGATTGGAATTCAAGATATAGCGGATAATGCTATTACAGCCGTTCTCAACTTATTTGGTGTAGATTTTGGAGAGGATGGTACGTTTTTAGGTTATTTAGACAGAAAGTGGGCTGAACTAAAAACTTCTATTCAAACAAAATGGGATGCAGGGGTAACTGCTATAACAAATGGTTGGAATGCCACTATTGACGCTGTCACTAATACATGGACAAGTGTTACAACAGCCATAACAAATGGTTGGCAATCTATTGTAGATTTTTTTACTATCTCAATACCAGCTAAATTTAAAGGCATTAAATTACAAATTATAGCTATAGCCGAAGGGATTGTTACATCTGTAGTTGATGCAGCTACTAGTATGATTGAAGTTATTACAGTAGATATACCCAATAAAATAGGTGAAGCAAAAGATGCCATCATAGAAAAGGCAGCTGGCTTATATGATGCTGTGTTAACAAAAGTTAATTCTCTCATTGCATCTATTGTTGATTTAATACCATCTGGTGCAGATATAAAAAATGGTATAATTAATGCTATTAAAGCATTACCTGGTGGCGAAGCTTTACTAGATATGATAGGTCTTAGCTATGAGCCCGCACCTAAAAAAATGAATACGGACGCCGATTTCTTTGAACAAGAAATAAAAACAAATAAGGGTATGTCAATAAACCCCAGGGGTTATACGGGAGCTCAATCATTTGGTACGGCTTACACTTCCAATCCTGGACAAAGGTTTAGTGAATTAATGTCATTTAGACAACCAGCTGGAACTAGTTCTGCGCCAGTTATTGTACAAGATAACAGTGTAAAACAAGGTGGTAGTAGTACTCAAGTTATTAACCAGATGTCGCAACCTGTGAGCTCTATGGATCTTTCTGCTATGATGAGAAATCAGGGTGTTAGATTTGGTCATGGACCATATGGTTATTAAATCAAAAGGGAGGCCTTCCTAGGTGCCTCCCTTTCTATCTCCCAGTACATCGGAAGACCATGCATCATTGCGAGCTGATGGTCACTCACCATTCCAAGAGCTGCAGACTCTTAGGTGGATTTTCAGTCTTCCGCTGCAAGCTTAGCGAAATAACTCATCGTATCATCCTCATCATCCATAGACGATTCGGCTGTTGTCATAGTAGGTGCAGGAGCTGCAGTCGCAGTTGGAGCGGGAGATGATGGAAAGTCTGGAATCTCATCATCTAATTCCTCTACTACCTTACGAGCTGTTGCTGAACCTGACTCACCTAGAACTACTGCAAGACGAGCTTTCAACTCATCGTATGTCTTATAGCTCTTAGGATCTGTCCACTCTGACATATCATGCTGTTGGTTATACACCTTTTCCTTAGCTTCATCATCACCAGCAAATAGTTCTGATTGACCTTTGAATGATGATGCATCATAGTTAGGATAGCCTTCAACCTTACGAATCTTCAACGTAAAGTCTGCACCTTCCCACATGTCAAATGGATTGACTGGTGCCTCATCAGGAAATTGTGGTTGCATAGAATCCATGATCTTGTCAAAGATCTTTTTACCAAAGCGATATAGCTTTACCTGACCTTCATTCTCAGGATTCGATGGATCAGAGATAATAAGCACATTGGCTACATAACGTAGATTACGCTTGCGTTCACGTACTGTACGCTTTGCCTCATCACTACCATCTTCATTCCAAAGACGACTATTTGACTCTGCTAATGGATCCTGTTGACCGATAGATGTCAATGATTTTTCTACATACCATTGACCTGTTGGTCCTTTAAAGAAGTGATCCCAATACCGAACCCAAGGTGTTGGTGCTTCTGCGTCTCCTGGTAGGAAACGAATTACAGCGTAACCGTTACCAGCTTTGTCGCGAGTAGGAACCCAAAAGCGAGTATCCTCTGATTGACGTTGGGTATTCTCACCAGTACCTGCTTGTGCTTGTTGTACCAATGATTGTAGATCTGTACGATTACGTTTTAGTGCTGCAAAACTCATTTTATGTTCTCCGTATGTTTAATGTGTTCTAATTGTCCACTGTATGCATTATATTAAATTTTTCCGAGAATGTACATCGTGTTTTAGATAAATCCATGCGACTAAAACCTCACGTGTACCTCTCTTTACAGGATTGACTTGATGCCAACATTGACCAGCATCAAACATTATAGTCTCACCAACCTGTAATTTTGTATTTATAGCTTTCTCACCATCAAAAACTATAAGTTCACCACCTTCAAAGTCATCAGATTGACTGATTAAAGTTGAAGTAGATATCAATCTAGGTGGTCCTCCATCTCTTCTTGGAACCTGATCTCGGTGTTTCTTAAAAAAGTCACCTTCATTGTATATTAAATAATTAAATTCATCTACACTATAACGTTCTTTTATAAATTTAGGCCTGAACATAGGTATTAATTCTAATAAAGACTTACATATTTCAGGATATAAAGCTGGTTTTATGTACTTTTTTACTTTAGTAGATCTATAACTTTTGTCTACTTCAGGATTAGGACTATCTTTACTAGATACTAAAGCTTCTACCAACTCACCGTCATTATCCTCTTTCATGTCTAAAAGAGAATTATAATTTACGATTTTTTGTTTAATAAATAAGTTTGACATTAATCAAAAGGTAACGTATTTTGACGAGGCAAAAAATTTAGGCTCATAGCTTCTGCCTCTAGTTTATCTTTAATAATAGGAGCCACATATTTTTTCACATCTTCTAGATCTAAATCTACGTCTTGACAAACATGAATGATTGCATCCATGTAGCTTGACTTATGCTCTTTTACGACGCTTTCTACTAGTTTTGTGAACCTTGCTTTTGTTAGGAACTGCTCTTCCTGCATAGTACTCACTGTCCATTTCTTGTGTCCATTCTTGTCCAATGTCTGGGTAGAATACACCGACGGTTCTTTTAACCATTCCATCTTTGTCATAAGCTAGTGCTACACTCCTATATCTAATTAGCTTTTCACGGTCTGCACCAAAGCGTGAGTCTTGATAGACACCACTTCTTAAATAGTTCTGAAGATTGTTAAGGTATGTCTCCTCAACAAAATATGCTCCACGCTCTTTACGATCAGCAGAATTCTTCATAGACTTCATTGACCGCAACTTGAGCTGTTGCTCTCTAATCCATGCCTTTACCTTCTTAGGTGCTAATGCATGATCATCTGGCAAGTCACGAATAGACTCATGAACTGACAGATTCTTTGATGGACCACGGGCTGCACGTGCCTTAGCTAGTCTTTCGGCTGCTGCAGCACGTTGCTCTTCAGTCATTTTACGCTTACGCTTGATTGGTTTCACCATAACTTTTCTCCTTCATAATGTATTCTATCACAGTTTAAAAGAAAAGTACACAGTTATTTTTCGTCTAGTTCAAGAATTTCCCATTCACCATCGACTTTTTTGGCATTAATCATATTATTGTCAATAAGCCATAATAGTGTGTGCTCAATAACTTCTTCTTTTTTGTTATTGCTATAACTTAGCCCTATCATGAAAGCTGCAAAGGATGCAGCTGCCAAGAGTAACCAACTAATTATAATGGGATCTATGAACATACGTATCTCCTCTATTGGTAATTCTATTTATACTAGCTAAAAGAGACTACACTGTCTACACGAAACGCTCTCCACTCACCTTTATTAACATCAATAACACGAATGGCTGTGTCTGAATAACCATTCAACTCTTTATTAGTATTGTTATCAGTAGTTGATGCAGGAATTGCATCCTCACGAAGAGTACAAATCATATCGCGCTCTTCACCATTTGCCTTCTTAAAAATTACACGACAGTCACGTTTACGCAACTCAGCAATCATTTCATCACGATTCATTAGTAGTTCCTCCGTATCATAAAATATTCCAGTCATTACAGCTGGTCTCCTCACATGTGGTATGCTCATCCTTGTACCATCAGACGTTCACATAAGTTGTCAACAATTGCCTTAAGGCGTTCGATTTCATGATTAAGCTTGCCGATTTTTTCGTTTTGCTCATGAATTTTCATTTCTAATTGACTAGTCCCAGTCATTATCAAACCTCGTTGTTTCACGATACACCTCACCATAATATTTTTCAGCGTACTTAGGTGCATCTGTATAATAGAAGTCTTCCTTACGAAGTGGTGATAGCTCTGTACGACGAGCCTTACGCTGTTTAGTTTGCTTCTTCATGAAGTCATTGTGTTGTTTTTTTAATTCAGCTACGAACGAATTCATACCAGTCATTCTCCTTCAAGAGTTGTTCAAAGTTTTTCTTATCTTGTGGTGTCATATCAATCTCAGTACGCTTGGCACCATTATTGTATTCACGCAACACAAAACCACCATTAAAGCGGTTGACGATTTGATAGTACTTGTCGTCTCCCCATTTTTCATTTTTGTAAATCATAAAAGCATCCTACACTATTTGAAAAGGAATGTACACAGTTAATTTTGCATAATTGTACAAATTTCATAAATTTCTTTCCAACCTTTCACGACCGGAATGTCAGGATGTGCAAAGTCCATATTGTGACCATGCTCTATAACAATAGACTCAAGACCTAAGTTCCAACCAACGACAGCATTCTCAGGCTTATCTTCAATCCACATAAGACCAGAGTCAGCATAAGGTGCAAGAGCTTCGTCTTTATCAGCACCAGTATCAATGCAAAGAACTCGAGTAAATGCAGTCTCACCAAAAAGTTTTTTTAAATTCTCTTCACGCAATTTAGCTGCATGAGGATCTAGTGACAAAGATGTAATAGCATGGAATGTGTATCCAAGCTTACGATGTAATAGATCTACATAATACATTGCATCACGCAAAGGTGGTAAGAAACCAATAGCAGCTGATTCGTTAAATGTACGAACAAGACGTTTGCCTTCTTCTTTTGTTACACCATAACGATAACGGATATCATAGTCTGTGGTATCAGGATTAAACTCATAACCACGCATTTCCATCCAGACTTTGAAAGCGTATTCCCAATTGAGAAGTACACCATCAACGTCAGTTAAGATTACTTTATTTAAATTATTCATAATTCCTCCTTCATAACTAAATCATACGTCCCCTCTGGTAGCTTCCACGCCTTCATAATTTTAAGATACATTTCAGGTTTCATTGTAATTACATCGAATCTGTTTAACTTTTCATTATATTGACGAATATGGACATAGTCGTCGTAAATTAATACGCCAACATCCTCACACTCACCAGTATTGTCCATAATAGTGATGAGTGTTTCGTCCATATCAAATTCAATTGTAATCATTACCACTCTTTCTTGTATCCACTCTCTTCATTCTCTTCATAACCAGCATAGTAGGCTTCAATCTCATCAGCGGTCATGCCTTCGCGACCTATACGCTGAGAAGTCCCAGTTCCCCCAAGGAAATAATGAGGGTTAATGCCACGGCCGTAGTAGCTATCAGCGCCTCCCCGATCGAAAGGCCCGCCGTGACGTCTATTATAAACTTTATCATTTGTAACAACCCCCATTACACTACCTCCTTGAAGCCAACCATGCTGACTTCATACATTTTTCCATCTACTTCCATACGGTCAAACATTGATGTAGAGCGAAGACCCAGACCGTCTGCCCGATGATCTAACACTGTCACATCATCATTAGCATCCTCACCGATCTTGTTTGACCAGCTACCAACAACGTTGTTTGTCCAACGGAAAGCATACTCCAACCAATCAGTTGTGTTATGTCCATCTGGTACATTGACCTCAGCAACTGGCTTATAAGCACGAATGTCGCCTGAGATTTCGTTGCGGATTGCGTGTAGATCAGTGATTTTCATATTCATATCTCCTTCTGATATAACCAATCTACACTATTTGAAAGGCAATGTACACAGTTAATTGCGGTTCAAGCGCATTTTTGTTTCGTTTAAAATCAATAACTTAATAAATAGTGCTGAAGGGAAGATAAGCATGATAGATCCAATTAGCGCTATTGGTATGGCTACTGCTGCCTATAATGGTATCAAGAACGCCGTAAGTACCGGTAAAGAACTACATGATATGGCTGGTACACTTCAGAAGTGGGCTACATCTATGTCTGATTTAGATTTCGCTCATAAACAAGCACAAAATCCACCAATGTTTAAAAGACTATTTGGTGCTAGTGATGTAGAACAAAATGCGTTAGAGGTATGGGGACATAAACAAAAAGCAAAGGAGATGCGCGAGGAAATGCGCAAGCATATTAGCTTTTACTACGGTCCATCAGCGTGGGATGAGATAGTGGCTATTGAAGCTAAAATGCGGAAAGAGCGAAGAGAAGCTGTATATGCTGCTGAGGAGAGAAAACAATTGATACTAGAATGGATTGCCGGCATTGCTTTAGCTGGTGTTGCAGCTATTGTTATTGGATTTCTAATCTGGTATATTGGCGGTACACAAGGAAAATGGTAAATGAGTGATATATTTGATTTTGGCTTTACGGCTGTCGATGAACAAGAATTAGAAGCCGTACAGAAAGCTAGTGCTACTGCTACAGAAACAGCTCAAACAGCAGAGCAGTTACAAGAGAAGTTAGATAAGCTATATAACGCTATAACACCACTGCTTAATAATTTAAAAAAGAATCCTGAAAAGGAATATATACTATGGCCAAATAGATTAGCTAAAGTTGAAGAGTTCGAAACACATCTACAAAAGATTTATAGTTAAAAGAGGATATAATGGAATTTAAAACAAGAATGATTAGAATTAAGGGTAATGATGTATCCGAAAAATACGCAAAATATTGTAACCGTTCTTGGGTTGGATTCGACCTTAGATATTATGATGCCGTAACTCCAGAAACTTTACATGAACAATCAGGCTTAACATTTGGAACTAGAGGTAATGGAAGAGAATTAACAGACACCGAAAAGGCTTGTTTTTATAGTCAATATAATTTATGGAAAAAATGTGCTATAGAAAGAGTTCCAATCTTAGTACTAGAACATGACGCTTATTTAAGGAAACCTTCAGCTATTAAATATAATCCTCATTTGTTAGTTCAATTTTTTGGACAGCACTCTATGGAAGCAGTGATGTATCATCCTAATATGTGCGCTAGACTACTAAAGTACTGTGCAAATAATGAGGTGACTGGTCCAATGAATTTAGTAGATAAATTATTAGGATATTTTAGAATAGGTCAGCAAAGTAGGTATGGATTGCCTCACGCAAGATATCAAGGTAGATTCGCGCCTGTAAGGTCAGTAATTGATCCAGATTTAGGAACGACAGTAGATCATGATGGTTCTACACTAGATAGATTAGCTAAAGGCGATGGGGATTTATTTGATATAATAAAGTTTTATGATGATGGGGATTCTTAGTCACCAATGACTGCCAATCACTGTAAATCTTTTATATTTTCCCATATCAGCATAACCTTCAAATAAAATATGAGTCAGATTATATTGTTTTTTTAACTCTTTCGTAGAGTCAACGCAGTTTATATGCTCTTCAATTGTTCTGTAATTATTAGATTGCAAAGCATATAATGGACCATGAATAGTAGGTAATGGTTTCATATGCTCGCAACTAGTATTAATAATTAAATCATATTTTTCAAAATCAGAATATTCTGTTGCATCAGCTACAATCGAATCATAATTTTTACGTATATTATTATAGTCAAAATATAAATCTCGATGTTGATGAACAACCGGATCAATATCTAAAAAATGAAACCATCCTACTTTGCATTCCTTTTGCATTAATTCCCATAATAAAATAGAATTCCAACTGCCAATAACTAACACATTGTCATACGCTGTGTTAGTATTAGCTATTTCTTCAACCAAAAATTCTTTTGATTTTATTTGAGATCCTTTAAAGCTTTCTATGTAATTAGATACACCCGCAATATTTTTATCTTGCATATAATAAAGTGTATCAGCCACCCTACCTAAAACTTTAAAAGCATTCATGGAATTACCAATTCTTTATTTGTCATTAAATACTTCTAGCGCATCTAGAACGCCGTCGATTTTTTCCATATTAGAATCGATCTTTGCATGATGCGTATCATGATCTAATTTATGTTGAGCATACAATGCTGAATGTGCTCCACTCAATTTTAAAAAGTCATTATTTACATCTACAATTTGAGCTTGTAAGTCATCCATACGAGCATCGTTTTCTTTGATGCCTTCTGCTAATGTATAGATGATAACTGCTGCGATAATTTCCATGATTTACTCCTTTACTTCAATTTTCATACAAATCGCTTGCATATTAGCAGGAAAATAGCCATTAAATCCCCCTACCTCTGAACTTAGCTGCTCTCTAGCAGCAAAGCATTCCAAATGTGTCTCAAAGACACCGTTTCCAACAGTCATGATCTGACCATCCCAATATGTCATAAACACTAATAACCAAGCCATTATAAAATCTTATCCTCAAATATCATTAACTCACGTCCTGGATATTCCATACCTTCGACCACAATCGGATAGTGAACAATTTTAGAACCAGCAAATCTTTTCTTCAAATTCAATCTAATTAAATCTTTATGCGGGGAAATACAACGATAGCGTATTTTAGGATTATCAGGTTCAGTATAGCTCCATGCTATACCATCAAACTGAAAATTTCCATCCATTGGTTCTGGCATCATCCATGGAATGTTATCAAATAGCTTGCCATGATTATGCACAGAGATAATCATAGTACCACCTAACTGAACCATTTCAGCCATTTTATAAATGAATCGCATCACATCCGCTAAGGTGTCTTGATGAGTATATCCTAACCAAAAGTTTGTCATCATATCATATTTTTCTGTGACCGGCAATTCTAAAAAATCAGCTTCTAAAAAACGTATAGCTTTATTATTCTTTTCAGCATTTTCTCTTGCATATGTTAACATTTTGCGCGATTTATCAATACCACAGCGTGAATAGTTGCCCTTAGCAGTTCTAAGGTGATATCCAGTACCGCATGCGACATCACACCAATTTTGATAATTGCGTTCAGCCATAAATTTTTCGACTGTTGATATTTCTGTTTTTATATCATTAGATACAACATCATGATGAATATAACGTTCTTCATAAATATCGACTAATTCTTGATTGTCATATGGATCCATATCACCTCTCTAATATTGGCGACCCCTGTAGGATTCGAACCCACGACCTAGTGCTTAGAAGGCACTTGCTCTATCCAGCTGAGCTAAGGAGTCATTATTATCTATTTCACAAAAGTACCACTATATTCTTTACCATCTACTGTCCAAGTAATAATAGAATAATCGTACACTTTCTTATTTACATCTTTATATTCAGTAATATTTTCACATTGACGTTCAGTCTTATAACCTGTGATTACAGTCTCTGTACGTGGTTTGTTTGCTTTATCAGCAGCAATGATGCCACCAAGGACAGCACCCGCTGCAGCACCATCATCTTTACCAGTTACACCTTTACCGAGTAGACCACCAAGGATCATACCACCGAGAACATCACCACCTGATGCACCGCCACCTTGACGTGTAACCGTTCCATAGATTGGAACCTCTACGTTTTGACATACTTGACGAGTATATGGAGTGCGTTCAACTACTGTGGCAAATACGTCCTCAATAGTTGCTTTTGTTGTTTCTGCCACAGCAGGAGTTGCAACAATCGCTGTTGCTAATAGAATACGTATCATTTTTTATCGTAAGCCTCTTTCCAGATTTCGGTTGCGTCTTTAGCGCCTTTATTAGCACCTACCATCCATCCCATTAAGAATGATAAAAAGCACATGCACAAGACTTCAATTACCAAGAATGTTTCATAAGACATAATATATTCTCCTATTTGGATTTAGTTTCACTATATTCTTCTACTAGTTCATTAACTAGCATGTATATAATATCCACATCCTCTTCATTGAGAGGAGGGATCTCTTTATTATACAAGCCTTTTACGATCTCATCTTCGATGTTATCACGGTTTGCTTTGCCCTCTACGAGAGGACAATGGTATCCTTGTTGCAGGATATGAAAAACCATTTGACCTTGTTGCTCAGCTGTCAGTAGCATTTTTTTCCTCCACTAGAAAACGAACTGTCATTAGATTACCTTCTTCACGCTTGACATAATATTCTAGACCATGATCACGAACTAATTTAGATAAAACTTTTCTTAGTTCTTCGGCAGTCATTAGACTGCCTCCAAAGCACGAGTATCTACATTATTCACGATACGATCGAACATTTTCTTAGCATCGTCATCGTTAGTAAAGCCATACTCAGAAGCAAAGTCCATATCTGATGAAAAATAAGTACCAGCATCAGAGAAGCCATAACGCTCAATCCAATATACACCATCTGCAATATCATCTGCACGACGTTTGATTTCACCCTCAGCAGTTTCGATTGTGAAAACTAGACCAGCTGAACAAGCGTTGACATATTTGATACCAAGATTTTTCATAGTGTTCTCCATCATGTTATATGTATATACTATACTATTTAAAAGGTAATGTACACACTTTTGTTTTCAATGAAATCAATCACTTAGAATTTTTTTATGGAGTAATAGTAATCTCTTTTACTTTATGAGGTTGATTAACTATCCAATCAATAACAGACACACAATAATTTATAGACATTTTATGTCCTTTATATTGCTCAACTCTTGGTGAATCAAACCACCCAAACTTAATATTTGTAGTATTTATGCCACTGTAAAATAATTGTTCATTTGCTTTATCTAACGCAGCTTTTTCTACTGCATAGATATGTGGTCGGGTTTTAAAACCATCACTAGAATTAGACCCGATATTAATTATCCGTTTCCCTTGACCTGCAGCTTTATACAAGAGTCTAACTTGATCAAATCCATCATGTTTACAGTTTATGAATATATCACAGTCCTCTAGATTGCCGACATTACCATACTTTTCTTCTAGAGCTTTACCGAGTCCTCTACGAGTTCCTGTGATATAAAATTTAGTCATTCTTTGTAACTGTCTCAACCATTATCAAAGCGTATCCAAGAGTCCGGATATCGATCTCTTGAATCCCCTCCCAATCCTTCTCCATTATCCTCTTTGCGCATTCTACTACTGTCATAACGAATCCATCCATCTAAGTCTTTTAAGTCAATGTTATCAAACGGGGTCTGCTGCATAGCTGAGTCTGACACTTTGCAAAGCTCCTTTTATCTGTGGAGGATATTCTCCAATATAAGTTCCTGCTACTAACATGTCTTTTGTCAGATATTCTTTGTGTCTGTGATTTATTTCATCCCAATATTCTAAGATTCTCTTAGCTATTGTGTCAAAAGTGTGATCCTCTAAAATTGGATCATCCTCAACATAATAGGCATATGCTGCCATTATGTACCATGGAACGTACATATTGATAGAGTCATCACATACATCCATGCATGCCTTCTCAATATCGTTTAGTGCCATCCCACAACTCCTTTAGTTGTTTCTCCATACGATGCGCTTCGATTTCCCAAGGTCGATCGTCATACGGCATATCACTACTATATACAGCTTTGTTAAACTTCACTTCGTGTACCCAATTCTGCACCATACGTCGTGAAACGTATTGCCATACGTGGACCATCTCGTGTAAGACAGTTTCTATCATTTGTTCTAGGGGAAGTGATACATCGATGCGGATCGTAAACTCACGATCACCTTCATCCATACAGTCGCCGTAAACTCCTTGCTTTTCCGCTAACTTGCGTATCGTTCTAATATTTATATAAACTGGTTTACGAATACGAGGCATTAGCGATTGAGAAGCAAAATAAACTGCTTCATCAATAGCTTTACGGCGATACTTAGCGCATTTTGTTTCATAATCAATAACAATCATAAAAACATTCTACACTGTAATTTTGTGATTGTACACTACTTTTTTGTGTAAATTTCTACATTCTCTGGAACATCAAACTTGATCTTGTCATGTTTATGGTGTAGTACAAACTTTGTCTGATGACTAAACTCTTCAAAGATACCTTTCCAGATAGGTCTCCAATTGTCATTGAGTCTTACATTATTTGTAGCACCTCTGTCAGAGTTGAGGTAAAAGTCAGTACAACTACGTAAGTTCATGTCGAATAGACTATCAAATCCATATAGGTGCATTTCGTCAGGTTTGAAAGATGTGGCTGCATAGTGGGCTGCAAAGTGCCCACAGTTAAAGTCTGTATAATTGCGTACATATTTAGGTAGAGTGAGATAGAACTGTCTAATCTTTTGAGCATGTTTCATATAGAACTGAGGTCTCATCTCACACCATTTCTTAGGCCTATAACCTACCACCCAAGGTCCTGGTACCTCTACGCTACCTTCATTGATAGCAGCCATCATTTTAAAGTCTACAATACATGTAGCATATGCATCTTGTACTGGAAATGGTGGAAGATTACACGTAAGCTTGACTCCTTTTGAGCCTTGTTTGTACATAGTGGCGTTATCACCATTACCAATCAAATGAAGTACTTTAGTCATAATTTACCTGCTATTTTATCCTTAATTCTATCCTTACCCTTTTTACCGGTCCAATGCATAACAAGTTTATCTTTGCTATCCTCGTTATCATTCTCTAACTGCACTCTTAACCAGTTGTACTTATTCGGAATCTCTGTTATGTTTATCATTTTATCAAGTGGTGTAGGAAGCATAGCATGTAGTGTTTCTTGATCCCCACGTTTTGGATTATGCTGAACCTCATTCATCCATTTCCGTAATATTTCAGGTTTTCCTTTTACACCTACGACGCCAGAGTTATGCCACTCTTCTCCACTACGTTTAGACCATGGTCTGTCAATAGCCATAGCAATTTTACCAGGTTCGATATAGTCAAAAACACCACTAATATCACCAAGCACTTCACAATCAGTATCGATCCATACGGTTGTTGGTGATGGACTATGATACAACGCATATGGTTTCAAGAACCAGCCACCAACTTTAGTGTCTTTAATTTGTAAGAATAAGTCAAAGCACTTGGTGTGCTGCATCCAAGCAATAGTTGCTTGGTCTACACCAAAGTCACAGAAACAAATTGGTGTGTCATTATGTTTTCTATAGTTTTCAATAAACCATGGTAACATCCAAACTTGGCTTTGGTCACAGCCAGTCATGAACATTTTAGTGTGCTTCTTCGATCCTGTAGGTTTCATTATAACTGTGCTTAGCGAAGCACCCTTCCTTTTTTTGAATAGTAGTGAAGTTATCACGGGCTTCTACAGGCCAAGGATAATACTCTTGTAGGCCTGGAAATGTATGAATGTTTAGAAATACATCTGTTGGTTTAGCAGCTTTCTTTGCTTGATAGATGAGCTGCTCTGCTCCTTTGGGTGATACACGGTATGCGTGCGCACCGGGAAAATAAGGTTTAGATACTAAAGGTCCAACACCTAATCGTGTTGGAGTGTTAAATTTACCATATGATGGTTTACCAAAACTAATACACTGATTAAACGGTACATCAGGTATTTGGTCAACTATCACAGCGTCATGTTCAAATATGGTTATTGTATCACTGGTGTCAACGGCGCGCTTCCATAAGCTATAATGAGAGAGAAAAGCAGCAACACAATTAGATAAGCGAGAATATTTTTCTTTGAATCCATCAAAATCAATTCCTTCATTTTTCATCATTCTATTAAGATCTGTGTTATGTGGTGTAATGGCTTCAAAAAACTTGATATCCATTCCATATTTAGCGCCAGATCTGATTGTACGTTCAGCTACATTTACTGAACGTGGATTATTCACTATTGTTATAACATAATTTTTCATGATGTAGTTGTTGACGGTGTCCCTTGTAATGTTGTATAATAAGGATAGGCTTGTTCTAACCATGGAAAAAACTGCTTACACATTAAAGCATCATTTGGCCACAAACCTACGGTTGATAGTTGATATAACAAATGTTGGGCTGCTTCTGGTTTAATTATGTATGCTGAATTACCAGCGATACCTTGAGGAATAGACTCGTCATCTATCCATGGAGCAGGTGCGATACCATTTAGTGCTGTCTCAACAACGCGTTCATGATATAAAGCTGATTTTCTAGTTGCACCTCTTGGATCATTCAATCCTAATACTCCACCATCAAACCCTCGTTCACCACGTAAGATATTCATAATATCAAATGTTCTAGTGAATAAAGCATCATGTTCTAGTACGACAATCGCTTCTTTAATTTCTACACAAAATCTCCAAGCTCTCATATGTGATACTAAACAGGCTGCAACTTTAGTGTAATCTGTAGCTCTATAACCTGTCAATTTCATACCGCTTGAATGCAATACAGTTTCAGCTGGAGATTTTGGATATGACCAATCTAATAAATTAAAACCGAAAGTGTCTAAATCTCTAACTAAAGTAGATGGTGTAGTCGCATCCATTAAAAGCGGCGTTAAAAAAGATTCAGTATTCTTAATAGATTGTATACATCTACGCGCGCCAACTGTTGAAGCATGGTCATTAATCATTGTAATAATAAGCGCTTTGGGTTGTCTCCTATAAAGCGCCTTTTGTGTTAATGCAGGAATATCACTCATATCCTGTTCCTCCGGTCTGATAGCTTCTGTCTGATCACTTCCTCACGCTCTTTCTCCCACCAACCAGCATCATAATTATTTTTATATTGCCTTAGTTTAGCGTCCATCTTTTTAGCCATTTGATATGCTTCATCTAGTTTAGCTGTTAAATCGGCATAATGAGGATTCAATCTCAAGTTGTTATACATTATGTCATACATTTCTCTGTGTACTTCACAAATAGTTCGGCCGAACTTGTCTTTGTAGACTTCATTAAAAACAGTTTTATCGTTCATTTGAATCCCTTGCTTGTACTCATATTTGGACCAGAAAAATTGAAATATTGCGGGTCTGCATATTCTATATTTACATTTTTACTATTTATAAAGAAATCACTCTGATCCCATCCGTTTGCCCACATTGAATCTAAAAGTCTGCTAGCCCCCTTTGGTGTAATAGCATATGCTGCAGTACCTGGAATCAAATAACCATTTTTAAAATCATTATCTTTCCAGTATTTTAAAGAGGATACTAAAGGTCTAACTGTTGTCTGCTCATCTTTATATATGTATGAATAAGCATGCTTCTTCCAAAGGTTCTTATTGTGCCTAAATGCAGCGTCTAAATTTAAGACAAGAACCTCATCAAATTCAGGATAATCATATTCTCTTACACATATAGCGTCATGCTCTAGAAACGTCATAGGTTCATTAGCAGCTGCAACCCTTTCCCAAAATAATACGTGGTTAAAGAAGCATGACTTCTTTGTGTGGTACATAGGTTGCTGTTCAGTTTCATATGCATAAGCTCTACTATTTGGTACAGGTTTAATAGGATATAGATCCTCAATATAACTTAAGCTTGCAGGTGTAATGCCACCCACAAGTTCTGCATCCATTATACCAAACTTTTCACAGCTTTGTAAACAGTTTTTTGCAGCCTCACGCGATTTAGCATGAGATTCTATGTAGATAATGTTTGCTTTCATTTTCTCATAATAACAGTTGAGATAAGATAGTATAAATCTTTTTTTCTTTTAAATTTTTTAGCTAATGAAATAAACTTAGGACTACGTCTATCATCTGGATTATCTATCATATGTTTAATCATTAAATCGTTACCAGCTTTATGAGTCCATACTCTTTCATTATAACCAGCAGATTCAGCCATTGATATTAGTCCATCAATAGTAAATCTAAAATAATCACCAGGCCAATCATGAACCTGATAAATAAATGGTGCAGAAAATATAGCAATGCCACCTGGTTTTAAAACACGATAAGTTTCTTCAACACAGAGCCAAGGTCTTTTAGTATGCTCTAATACTTGAAACATAACTACACAATCATATGTGTTGTCTTCATATGGTAAGTCTTCACAATCAATTTCAGGAAACGTAGTTGAGGTACAATTACTAAAATGTTTTTGAATAACTTCGGTATTACCACTAATCTCTAATAGTTTATTCCTTTCAAAACTCGTATTAGTTTTAAAGAACCTTTCTAGTGCAGCAGTATATTCTATTCTTGTTGCTTTAGGCTTGTATTTCCTTTCGCTCATGGAAGCTTGATACTCCATTGAACATTTCCATGAGCGCTTAAATTTAAGCTGCGCTGTGATACAAATTCATTCACAGCCTTTTTAACACCACCCTTATCTGCAGTCAAACTATTCCATTTATAATCATCACCAATAATGTAACCACCAGGATTTACAACTTCAATAGCGTTGTTTAAATCATTCTTTACACCAGTATATGAATGATCTCCATCAATATAAATCCAATCTAGTTTTTCACCGGTTTTCTTAAACTCTTTAAACCATTCAGTCGCGGTTTGTCTGCAGATGACAGCCTCTTCAAACTTTGAAAACTTTTTAACAACACCGTTATAAATTTTATCATAGTAATCTGCAAAGTCAGCTGGATGTTTAGAACCAACAATTTTTTGATACTTGTTGTAAATATTTGTTAAGCTAATAGTAGGATCATTTACTTGAAAAGCTTCATCGTATCCAGACAAAGACCATGCATCTACCATATAGAATTTGCTGAGTCCTTTTTTTAAAAACTTTTCTGAAGAACTTCCTTTCCACACGCCAATTTCAGCTCCAACAGTTCCAGATTTAATTAGATGTAAAATTTTATCTGAGTCTTTATTGACTCCTGCATTTGCCATCATATCGCTGTTCTCCACGCATTTTCTGACCAATAGTTTTTAGTAGCACCTGTATCAAAATCAAAACCCCAGGTTTCAATATCTTTCTTATACCAGTCAGCTACAATCTGAATAGTCTTTTCGTTATATAGATCCTTGTAAGATCCTTTATTTAATCCTGTTACATTACGTGCACGTGTCATTGATGGAAGTTTAAAGTACATACAAAGATCTTGATTTAGATTTTCGAATCTCATAATATCACATTTGATGTTACCGTTCTTATCTGTGACATAATCGTAAGCTGGATACCAACCACGAATAGCACGATGCCACATGTATTCCATATTACCCCATTGTTCTCGCTCTTCTAGGAAATGTTCAAATGAGTCTAGCTTATACTTACCAATTGGCGCATCAGCTTTCTTTTCAACAAACGTAGTCTTTCGAGCAAAGAAGTAGCGTGACACGACACGATCCCATGGATTACGAACAATAGCAAATGCGTCATAGGCATTAGTTAGTTTTGGTGATAAGTCACACCATCTTGCGTGTTCAAAACCATGATGGTCACCGATTAGATCCATATGCTTCTTAACAGCCATTGTATATTCTTTTGACTTATGAGCCTTAGGTCCTGCAGGAATAATCCTTTCACGTAACAAATCACTATTACGAACAGTCATACCCGCATTCTTTGGGATGTGTATAAAAATTTTAGGTAGAAACATTTTCTTCTTTCTTCTTCAATAAAACCATTGTATGTTCAGATGCAACTACATCATAAAATTCAAGCACTCTATCATACCGCGGTCTTTTATTCTTTCCATAGTCATGGATAAACACAAAGCTATCATCTCTAATATTATCTAGTATGGACTCAGCAACCCATTGTCTGGCTCTTCCGTCAATCAATACCACATCAAAGATAGTATCCTGTGTCTTTGGCCAATTGATATAATCAACAAACCATTCATATTTAGCAGGTTTTAATTTTTCCTTTTTTGGAATGACATTAGGTGGAACATGAAAGTACTTAATATTAGGTAGATGTTTAATATCATTACTTACTTTATTATACCACTTTGCATCATGCTCAACTGAATAAAGAGTTCGTACATGACCAGATATAATTGATGTACTACGTCCTGAACCATATTCTAACATAATTTGGTCCTTATGTAAATAGGATTGTAAGAACTCCCATTCATTTGGTTTCATTAATGGTATAATCATATTTTTTCCATAAGCTCCCTGACGTTCTCTCCACCATCGGGTAGATGGTCCTTTAAGAAGAAGTGGACAAAGTGTGCTTCAGGAATTTTATCATCATGGACTGCCGTGTACAATGCATTCCATTTCCAATCCAGTCGTTGTACTGGTATCTTCTTTTTCTTAAACCAATAGTTGAGTGTAATTTGATCTGACTGCCATTTAAACGGACCTTTACCGTTAATAAGATCCATAAGCATAGGTTGCTGTAAAAACTCTTTTGGAGACATTCCATTGAGAGCTGCTAACATTAATTTACTATTATATAACATGACACCAGAGTTAAAGAAACCAAAGCCAGTTCTCATATTATAGTCATCCCACTCAATCGGTAGGGCTGATACCATACGAGAATACGCTGATATTTTTTTAGCGTATGCGTCATTGATTGGTAGGTCAGCTTCATACACACTAGCAACCGCTCTGTCAAATGCTAAGTCATCAAAAATATCAGGGGCATCAGGTCTAATATAAATGTCTGCATCAATTACACAACATGCATCATAGTCGTTGAAATAGTTAAAGACATTTTCTTTTTCAAAGATTGGCATATAGCCAAGTCTTTTCCAACCACCAGTCTTACCCTCACGCTCATTCATAAATGGATCAGGTGCTAAACGAATAATAGGACCAATTTGTAATTTATAGTCAGCACCAATGCGTTTAGCATATGCCTCAACAGATGAAGTACAGTGCTCGTATAGTTTACTTTGTTGACCGATAGCTACTTGGTAAATTAACTTTTTCATATCAGCCCCATTAATTGTTGTACATTCTCACCTGAATTTGGCAATTTTTGTTTTAAAAAGAAATGAACAAAGTTACACTCTTTAATTTTGGTATTGGCAGTAAACAAACCATTCCACTTCCAATGAAGATCGTGAACTTTCATGTTTTCTTCTTTAATCCAAACATTAAGTAGAGTCTGGTCAGTAGACCATTTCCAATTACCTAATCCATCAATGAACGGTTTAAATCTTGGTCTAGACAAAAACTGATGAGGTGTTTCACCATTGAGATAATTTTCTAATGATTTGTTAAGCATCATTACACCCATATTACGGAACTCAGCACCACAACCACTCGGATGTTTCCAGTCAAATAGCTTGTTGATGGGGGACATGCCATACTGCTCTCGAGAGTAGTTCGAAATCTTTTTCTTATATTGTGGGGTTATTGGCATGTCACGTTCAATAGATGCAGCAAAGTCTACTTTAGTTCCTACTTCTTCAAATATAGAATCGTTACACTCCGGACGAATATAAACGTCAGCATCAATAACAGCTACCTGATCGTATGTACGCAAATACGTAAATGCATTTTCCTTCTCAAAGATTGGAAGGAATCCACCATACTGCTCCCATGCTCTGGGGTTTCTATTTGTTTGAAAAACATCAGGTTTAATCATGAGAATAGGCTGTCGCTGTTGGATATATTCCGCGCCTATTCTTTCTGCATATTCTGCTACACTATAAGTACAATGATCGTATAGTTTAGATCTCTTGCCCGTGTATACCTGGTATATCAATCTTTTCATAATCTAGTCCTACATAATTTCTATATGGAGATTTATGGTCTATCGTATTTAATCCATCAATATTTATTTGCTCTATATAATGATAATCATTATTTTGTAGTTGTTTAGCAATATTTAAAAGAGCTCCCAAGTGTCCATCGCTATTTTGTTTTATTTCTTTACTTACTGCATGGGCTATTAATCTTTGAGCTACTAAAGGAGTAATATAATAACCAGAACCAGGAGCTAAATGCACACCTTGAGATTTTTTATCTCCGTAGTCTCTGTTAATAAATGATAAAAATTTATGTCCTTCTTTCGATAAATCAGGTAATGGTTTAATTAGTTTTGAATCATGTTCTAAAATCAAAATAGGACGTCTGGTTGTAAGACAACGGCACCATAATTCAAAGTGACTATACCATACAGATTTTTCTGTTGCTGTAAAATCCCGATCACCTTTTTTTCCAAATTCTAATTTATGTTTTTTGTATAAATCTTTTGGAGTTATAGCTTTAAATTTTTTAATGTTATGATTATGTTTTCTCCAACTATTATACACCATCCTAGAATACATTAAAGAAACAGGATGATCTTCCATTAATATTTGGTATATGTCATAATTTTGTTGTATATTTTTCATCAGTACTAAACATTATGTCAAAATTAGTTGTCAAATTCGGTATTACTCCGTTATTATAAAACTCTTTATAAACGTTTTCTGCTTTGCCCCAATGATGAATTACTTTGTTTAAATCTAAGTTATGGCCAGCCAGAATATATCTAGCACGTTCTATACTTGTATTCCAAAAACTTGGACTGGCTAACATGCCATTTCTCATATCTGGATAACTTTCATGAATCTTAAAAACATTTACATCATAATTCAAAAAATCTGCTGGGATATCTTTTTGTATAACTGTGTCAAATGGAATAAATATCGAATGGCTTCTCAATCTTCTAAGCTTTCTAGCTAAAGTCCAAAAGTCTATAAAAAACCTCATGGCTTGAGTTTTATATTTAGCAGAGTTTCCCTCTATTTCTTTAAAATTATCATCAACTATCAGTCCAATTCTCAATTCTTCTTTAAGAAGCGTTCTTATGCGGGTGGATCTGTTATATGATTCTTGAAATTTAAAATTAGTAAAACCATATCTTTCCCATTCAGCTTTATTTTTAATCGCTATTTCTTTTTCATAGTCATCAGCGTGATTAACGGTACAGTATATAGGAATATCTCTTGGTATAAATTCTGTCATCTGTAGTCATCCAAGTTAAAGTTTGTGCCATGCATTTTATAAAGATCTCTTTCATGGTTTGTATAAACTAATACTTCAGGATCATCAATTAAGAAGTCACAATCATTACAATAAGCCGGCCAGTTGCCCATCTCATGATCTTTACGTAGCTGATTGTATTTATCACCGTACCAAATTTCTTCTAGTGTATTCTTAGACAAATGTCCGAGGACTGCTTCGTCATCACGTCCGAGCACTTGACAGCATGGGTGAACAGCACCCAAGTTACCGTCAATACCGCCAGCGCGTATAACGACATCAGGGGAAAAAGGACGACCACAGGTTTTTCTAGCACCTTGTCTTTCATAGTTAGCATCATATACTCCACTCCAATTGTGCATCTTCCAAATCTCAGTCTTAACCCCTGCACCATCAACAATCTTACGATATTGTTCTACCTCATAATCAATATTGTCATTGTCAAGAATCAAATGATATGTGGCCACCACACAATCTGATAGTGTAGCATAAGCATACGCCGCAGTTTCTTCAAGATTAGACTTAACTGTGTTGAATGAACTATTATTCATCCATTTACGATAAGTCTCTTCGTTATAACCAATCATTGAGAACCGGATAAAATCAGCACCAGCATCAATAACATCATGCATGAACTGACCTGACATGCGATTACCATTTGTAAACATAAATGCCTTAGCACCATACTTCTTTACAATTGCTACATATTCAGGTAAGTTACTATTTAAGGTTGGTTCGCCAGATCCCTCTAGATTTACAACATTTAATCCAGCCTCTGCACATTGAGCTACATAGTCTTCAAACACGTCTAGGGGCATCTTCTTCAACCAATTTTTACCACGTGCACCCGTAGTACCGTCAGGATTTGTCTGAGGACACATCTGACACGTATAGTTACAGCCGCCATTAATTTCTATTACTGCGCGATCAATATGCATTTACCATCCATTCACAAATTTATTAAAGATTTTTTTATACGCGTAAGCTTTTTCTTGAGCTGCTTCAATTGTATAGTATATTTTACTTAAATCCCTATCTATGAAAAAATCTCCATCTTTTATCCACACTGCTGCCGGGGTGTGCCATTTAGTTATACTACTATCACTAAAGACGACGTGTGGTTTAAAAAAATTCTTAGCTATATAATGCCACATTCCTTCATAAGATATACAGCACTCACATGTTCTTATGTGATACATAGCATCACTTACCGGAGTTCTATAACATAATTCCGTAACTTCATAGCCAAAATCTTTTAATCTATCTATTATCCTTTGCCATTCATGATCTAGCATAGGTAGTTTGTAACCAGATAATTGTTGTTTAGCATTGAAGGTTGGTCTCCATATTACTATTTTATTTGGTATGGTTTTTACCTGAATAGTAGGATCAAATGACCAATATCTATATAATTCAGACTTTGGTTTTCTTGTAATTCCTTCATAAAACTTTTTATACAAAGCTGTGTCAGTACTATTAAATATCGGTTCAACATGAACCATGTCTGGCCACATATATCTTTTTCTTACATATTCAAATCTATCATAGACAGATTCAGGATCTTCATAATGATAATTTAAATCTTTGTCATGGAAAAAATGTATTTGAAACTTTGTAGGTTTTTGATTAACAAACGCCCGCATGAAAGCGATGTTTAAACCATACATTGAATCACCGATACCTGGTGTGGTTTTCCATCTTATAGTGTCTAAACCATAATTATCTTTCCAGTTTGCTACCCAGTGGTTCCATAAGTCCATAATGATATACAATCGTTTCTGCTAAACTATGAGCTTCTTTAAAGTTGTTTCTAAAACGATTACCTTTAGCACCGTCTCTTATAAAAGATTCTAAATTATCTATAGTACCATTAAAGTCATTCAATTTGTAATCACGAACAATTTCTTCCCATTGATATCTTAGCGACAAAATTCTAAAAATCGTCATATAGACCTTCCATTTTAAATAAGCCCATAATGCCTGGGGTATTTGCCGTGTATTTCTGCTCTGAACTATATTTTATATTGCTATAAAACCAATATTTTTGATTATATTTAACATCATAAAGAGCAAAATCACGTTTAACAGCTCCTCTTACATCCGGCATCTCTAAATTATCAATAACTAAATAACGTGGTTTAATTTTAAAACATGACTCTAAATCCCTTTTAGGAGCATCACCTAAATGATAACCATCTACAAATATTAAATCAATGTTTGTGTGTCTATGTTCGTCACCCCATATAGGTCTTTTATGATGAGTATGTTGTGGCCAAAACTTTTTAATTTGCCTTGCGTTTTGTTCTGATACTACATGAGGATCATAACTGACTAATGATTCTAAATTTTTAAATACAGTCATCATAACTAAAGTTGCATGGCCCGCCCACATACCAATTTCTATAACTTTAGTAGGATTTACTATTTCCTGAATTTCAATCCAGGGATTCACCATATCAGGATTATTTAAATCAGTGCCACCCCACTGATCTTTTGGATAACGTAGATAATGGTCATCAATTCCTAAAATATTCTTTACCATATTTTTCAATCATTTCTCTATCAACACTAAATTGAATATTTCCTGCTACAATTGTTTTTCTCAAATTACTTTTAATTTCTGGTGATCGATGAATTAAAAAGGTAGGAAAAAATATTACATCTCCTTCCTTTAAATTGAAATCACCATTTAAAAAATTTAGAAATTCCGTAGCCTCGTTCATTTCTGGAAGTTCTACATAATAAATAAAGGCCCAATGGCCAGCATGTTCGTGCCATCCAAAATCAGATCCTTGTATATATTGTTGGAACCACCATTTTTGACTTCTAAGTTCAGAACGTTTAAAACCATGTTTGTGTCGTATATCTTCTACAAAATCTAAAATAATGTTGTTTATAATTTCAACATAGGGTCTAGGAGCGTTTGGAATATTAAAGTCATAATAATAACCCTTCTCATTAAGTTTTATATTATTAATTTCCTTTGCTCTTTCAATAGAATTTAATACTATTGGTTTCCAATAGTCATGATCTTCTACCGTAAATTTATAAACAAAATCGGGAAGATTATCCGTGTAATTGCTGATTGTCGAGCTCATCATAGTCATAGGCATCATCATACATTACTTCATTTAGCATACGTTTAGATTCATAATCTTGTACTTCACGAATACGTAAATCTTTTTCAAGTGATTCACTTTTGTGCTTACCACGTTTTTTATTGCGGGGGTCAAACCTAGAATATTTTGCCATTTTCTCCTCTTAATATCCTAACATTTCTTTTGTCATAATATAATCTCTTACAAAGTCTGATCGGACAATATCCTCCCAACCAAAATTTATAACTGTAAAATTCTTTAGTTGTTCTACAATCTGTAAAAACTGAATAATTCCTTGTTTCTCATCATCGTATTTAAAGTCACTCTGTTTATAGTCACCACTAAAAATAATCTTTGTGTGTCTACCTACACGTGTGATAACAGAATCAAGTTCATGAAAGTTTAAGTTCTGCATTTCATCAACAACAATAATTGCATTATCAAATGTAGTACCACGAATAAATGACGTTGACTCAAACTGAATCTGTCCTGCTGTTATCATTTTATTGTAGGATGTTTTATCACCAAACAACTCGTGACATATATTTTTGTATGGTGTAGTGAATGCCTCTTCTTTCTCGGCCTTTGTTCCTGGTAAGAATCCCATATCCCTTGTCGGTACCATAGATCTTAAAATCACTAGTCTATCATATTCCGTCTCTTTATCGAGTACATCCTCTAATGCGAGATAGAGAGCGTTGAATGTTTTGCCTGTACCTGCAGTTCCTGTTAATACGAGATTATATCCCTCATCCCAAGCCTCATAGCACTTTTCTTGATTGAGAGTAATTGGCTCAAACTGCAGCAAATCGTCTAAACGTACAGACATCGAATTATTCACTGTTTTAATTCTTTTTTTCATTATGTCTCTATTGTGTTACCACGACCAGATTTTTTCTTAATACCTTTTAATAGATCATTCCATTCGGAACCTGCAGCTTTACGTGCTGTGTCACCGACTCCTGATATGAATTTTGCTGTGGAAAGTTTTTGTTTGTACTTGCCTTCTGCAAGCAATGCTTCTCGTTCTGATAAAGAAAGAATCATCTCTGACTCTTCACCAGTCTCGACGTTTATCATTGTGTAACTTGGCATTTTTAATCCTATGTCAGCTGATTATATTATATCATGAAAAATAACCAGCTGACACAGTTATTTTCCTACTATGAGGCTTCAGCTATACGCGTTGATAAAAACTCGTATTTACGTTTGAGTTTCGACACTAGGTCTTTATTACCCTTCTTTTTAACCTTGTTTATATATTGTTCTAATTCTGTTAAATCGTTACGTAATCTATCAAGCTGAATTTTACTCATTGTTTCTCCCTGAGTTAGTTACTTTAGAATTAAATTTGGAAATGCCTCCTGTACTAGTTTCTTGGTAATACCTTTTGCTGGCTGTCTTTTGTCAATCATATTGCACAGCAGCTCAGCATCCTTTGGATGAATAGTCTCTAACACATCGATAAAGAGCTTCTCACGACGAAACGCAGGCATCTTCTCACCTGGTCCGCCCTTCACCCAATTCGCGAATTTCTTATTGTGTTTGAGTAGGTTTGATGGGACACTAGATTCATCAGCAGGTTCATATGGTGGTTTACCCTCTGGTAAAAGCCACTGGACTGTATCGTCAAATGTTCCACGTAAAACATCTTTTAATGCCCAGTTATTATCATGTTCCTGGAGAATCTTAATCTTCTCTGCTTTTGTTTTTGCAGCAGAGGCCTTCTCTATAATTTCATGTACACGCCATGTAACTTTATTTACCATAATCTTCTCTTATTCTATCCCGAATAGGATTTCTTTCATTATTACTACACATTTTTTTACAAGTATCTAATCTATTGTCATTTATATCTATAAGATAAAAAAACTCTAACCACTCTTCTGAATACTCAATGTTATCTATATTATCATTACAGTCTATATGAAGTTTTTCTTTAAATAGTTTTTTGTATACTACATGATCTCTATTAAAATTAGTGTCTAACCAACAGCAAGGTAAAATAAAACCATCTGCAGCAAACGCTCGAGTTCTTCTGTTACTACGACATTTTGGATTTAACAAAGTCACCTCTTGTAGGTTTAAAGGGGTCGTAAGGTTTTTCCCATCTGCTAGAAAGATTTAGTTCAAAAATTATATTATTATCTAATGCCATCTGTTTAGCTTTATCTATGTTCTCTTCATTATATTT
>Ga0213865_10000087_pt1 | contig 56588 bp, 64 predicted proteins | sample PICome_6_FD_160100 | JGI IMG/M metagenome (GOLD analysis project Ga0213865, IMG submission 160100) | Coastal seawater microbial communities near Pivers Island, North Carolina, United States - PICO282 | ecosystem: Environmental > Aquatic > Marine > Coastal | place: USA: North Carolina...
CAATTGGATTTGCTTTTTGGCAATTGGGTCTACAGCTTATCGGGTAACTATGTGCTTTCGGAGTAAAAATGTGCGACGGATGTGCGACCGCCCTATAAAGAATTAGAGTACTAAAAATTAAAAAAAGAAAAATATGAAAAAATGGATTAGCAAAAATGGATGGCTAGGTTTAATGGCAATTGGGGTATCCCTATTATTTTGGACTTTGTCTACAGAAGGCGAGGCTTTCTCTGGACAAATACCAATTGCATGTGTACTAATAATAATCGGAGTTAGTTGGAGCTCCTCTAAAAACTAGTTATGATTAATAGTGGAAGAGAATGGGATTGGATGGAAGAAGAGGATCAGGTAGAAGAGATACTAACAGAAGCCAATGCGTATAACCTTAGAGCCGAAGTTAAGACTACTGCTGAAATGTTTATAAAAGACGATCCTGAATTAAGCAAGACAGCAGCTTATCAGATGGCTTACATAGAATGGATTAAATAATGATACAGGAAATTGTAGTACCTTACGGAATTTGTGGAGCTATCTTCGGACTGCTCTTTGAACTGTTGGTTAAATCTCAAGATAAAGATCATGAAGTAAAAGGATGGGAACGTGTCTACTGGGTTTCACTATGGCCGTTTTGTCTGGTAATCTTTTTGTATAATTTTTTAAAAGGTTTTTGGGAATAGCTTTCAGAATAAGTTTTTGTAGATTATAATTATACTATAACAAACAAATTAAAAACAAATCAAAAATGAGTCGTTATAATTCAAGGATGCATGGAGTAACAGAAGACAAAGTTTATGTCGACCTTAACTGGGGGTTTGATCCGGTGTTAGGTTATTGGTATGACATTATTGAAACTCGCAATGGAGAAGAAGTGGTTATTGAAGAATGGTCGAGTACAGGTAATGGTGGAAGCAGAAGTAAGATGTTAGAATTTTTGATAAAATATAACTTACCGAAGGAGCACCGTAGCATGGTTGGTTTAGATATGCCCTTCTAACAATGAATGCTCGGGTGGTGGAATTGGTAGACACGTCAGACTTAAAATCTGATTCGCCGAACGGTGAGTGCGGGTTCGACCCCCGCCCCGAGTACAAAAAATAAAAGATATGGTAGAATATACAAATAGAAACGGCGATGTTTTTACATTCAGTATGAACAAAGACAAAAGTATAGAATGGGAAGGTCCATTTGAATATTATCGTGAACGAGCCGATGATAACGGAGACACTATAATGGTAGATCCTAGCGGAGGTCCGTTTTTAGAAAAAGGCAAAATGCTATCTCATATTGTTTGGGATGAAGACTTTAATGTTATTATAGAAAAATTTGTAAAAACAGAAAAAGGTTTTACTATCATTACCAAGCCACATGAGTATGATCCAAATGATATGTCTCATTTAGCAGATACAAAAATTATAGGTGGAATAATCAATACAAGTTATGATGAGTAATTTATATAGAGGCAATGGATATATCGGCGGAGTATGTAAAGGCTTAGGTAACTGGTCAGGTATACCTTCAATTCTTTGGAGGGTTGGTTTTCTTTTTATCTTTCCTTGGGCTTTTTGGATTTATTTGACTCTTTGGATTTTTCTTAAAAAAGAACTTTCAGAATTTAAGTAATTAGATTATAATTATACTATAACAAATTAAATAATTAACATGGCAAAATTTTCAAAAGGCGACAAAGTAACATGGGTTCAACCAATGACAATAGTACCACATCCTGAAGGTAAGACCGATAGGAATGGTGAAGTACTACCAGTTTTTAGAGATAAGACTTTCACAGGTACAGTTATCTCAGGTGTAGGTAATAATAAATTTCAGGTTAGACCTGATGGCCTTAATGCTACACCAAAAGGAATCCCTTCTTATTACGACAAAAGTATTTTAGAATCTGAATTAACAAAAATTGAATCATGAGTGAAATTAAGATCATAGACAGTAAAGAAGTTTGGTGGGCAACTACTAAAGAATATGAATTAGATGTTGAAGGCGAAATTACAACAGTAAGAATTGCAGAAACTCCAAAGAGTACTGAATTCCTTCAATGGAATGAAAAATCTGGCTGGGAAGAAGCTGATACAGATGGTGGCATTATGAAGATGATTTATGAAGCATGGTGTGACGGAGAATTAGAATAAGATGAAACATTTTACAAATAATGCTAAAGAAATTTTAAAGGTTATGGAAAATAACAAGTATAGGCAAGGCAGGTCTGAAGAGCAAGTAAAAGGTTCTTATATAGGAGCTTTTATTTCAATCATAGGATTGATAGTTATAGCAATTATAGCAGCTATCATATCCTAACCATCTGGACCAGTAGCTCAGTTGGATAGAGCATCTGCCTTCTAAGCAGACGGTCACAGGTTCGAATCCTGTCTGGTTCACCGAGTATCGGGATGTATCTCCTCAAGCTTATACCTTGTAGAAAGAGTAATTGGTTACATATGAGTTCAAGTCTCATCTTCCCGACCTTAAAGGAATAAATAGTTAAAATAAAAACTTATATATGCTGATAATAAAAAAAGGAGAAAAAGAATCAATAGACAAAGTATTAAAAAGATACAAGAAAAAATGTAGAGAGACTAGACTCCTTAAAGATATCAGAGCAAGAAAAGAGTTTGTAAAACCTTCCACTATCAAAAGAAAGACAAAACAAAAAGCAATCTATCAACAAAAGCAAAATAAACAGTTTTAAAATTGTTAATAACTTTTTGAAAAAAACGTGAATTTATAGTTCAGTTCCCAAGTAAATGTATTATATTTATACTATAATAATTAAAACAAAAACGGAACATGGCAACATTAAGAATCTTTACTCAGTACTACGAAAATTATTCAGACACTCAAACTCCTTATTGGAAGCCTAAGGGTGGTCAAACATTTATCATCAAAGATATTGAAGGTGATCTGATTATCTATTGTGATAATCTTAAAGAGGTTTGCTCAAACCTTGTATCCTCAAAATCAAATGAGCATGTCAAATACGAATACCGAGAGCATGAGGTTGACTTTATTGGTGATGAAGAAATCTCGGTAACAGAATTAACAAATGAAATTAGGGATCAATTCAACCAGGAAGGGAAATATGCAGTAAAGGATATTCCTGGTTTTGAAGGTACAATGGATCAACTTAATGATCTTACTATTAGGTGTTCAGCTGACCAAGATAGAGACTGGGCTAATGAATCTGAAAACATACAATAAGATGAAGAAGTTTAAACACATCTTTAGTAAATTGGAAAGTATTGACATTCTTTTAATTTTTGGAGCATGTTACTTTATAACAATTTTTGTTCTTAACCTAATTTCGTGGATTTAAAAGAAATAACAATGGATGTCTTAGAGGAAGAGTTATGGGATCATTATTCCGAGCTACCAAACCCTCTATGGTATGCACAACCACATAAAATAAAACATATGAAAAAAGACGTAGTAATTTTTGACTTGGATGGAACTCTTGCTCTTATCGATGATAGGCGAGCCTTAGCCACCAAACCAAACGGTAAAATGGACTGGGATACATTCTTTGATCCTGACAATATTAAATTGGATCTTCCTAATGATCCTGTAATTCAAATGGCTCAAACCTTAGATGCACAAGGGTTTAAAATTGTAATATTTTCTGGCCGTAGTAAAGCCACTAAGGATGTAACTGCCGATTGGTTGGATAAACATAATGTTCCATTTCATATAATGAAAATGAGACCAACCGGCCACCCATGGGCATTTATGCCGGATGATAAACTTAAACAAGGATGGCTAGATGATATCTTTAGCGGTGATCAAAAGAATCGTATTCTCTGTGTATTTGATGATAGACAAAAAGTTGTTGATATGTGGAGAAACAATGGATTAACTTGTTTCCAGGTTGCACCTGGTGATTTTTAAGATGATTGAATTTTTTAAACATGCAATAGGTCTATGTGGAGAACCGCATCCAAGCTTAATAACATTTTTAATGGGAACTCCTATTGCTACTTATCTTATTTATAAATTTAAAATTGTTAATAACTTTTTTGAAAAAAACAAGAAAGCTTGGTATGATTCCCAACAAAAATGATTATATTTATACTATTAATATTAAAATTAAATTATGAGCAAATATCAAGAACTATTACAAAACCCACCAGTATTTACAGAACTTTATGACAGTGAAAATCTGAGAGAAGTTATTTTTGAAACTATTAGTTGTATGTGTGATAACAGGCACTTCCTAAAATTCAAAAAGAATTCTGAAGGTGATTTTAAAATGTCAGGAAATGGCCATGCCCTTTCTAACTGGCAGATGAAACATACTCCTCATGATATTGAATGGGAAGCTGATGATCAAAATTGGGGCGCAGTTGTAAAGATGATTAATTCAGGAACTGAAAAGATTAGTAGCGTTAAATGTAGATAATGGATTGCATTAAGTGTAAAGAAAAAATCGACGATAGGCGACTAAAAGCTTTGCCGCAAACTAAAGTTTGTGTTAGCTGCTCCACTACGGAAGCAGTTGGTTGTGTTGATATTACTTATCATAAAACAGGTAATACGATTCAAATCATGGATAAAGATTCTGCTGATAAGATAAACAAACTTGCTAAGAGAAGTGGGTTTGGTATTATGGCAGGAATGAAAGGTGGTAGTGGTGGTGCAACTAAAACTACATCGCTTGGTAATGTTGCAGTATGGAGAGTTCCAACTGAAGAAGATTATCAGCAGGCACTAAAGGGTTTAGAATTATTAATTGATTTTGAAAGCCGTGAAAAATGTTTGCAGTATGTAGATCGTAAATATGATAGTAAGTTAATTAATTCAAAACACGCTTATAATCTTAGAACAATAATAAATACTTTACTACCTCAACCAAAAAAAGATGCATTTCTTAGAGATGAAACTGTAGATGAAGAGGTAACGCATGCTTTTAGAAATTGGAAAAATTCAAAAATTTATAGATGATGAAAAATGTTTTACTAATATCAACGTTCTTGCTTACAATGACAGGTTCTACAAGTATGCAACATGAGGTTATAGAAGTTAAAGATAATCTTATAATTGAAATTATAGAGGAAGAAGTTAACCTTATAAACGGAAAGATAGATAACCGAGAAGAATTAATAGAGGCTATGGCGTTTGTTGAAAGTGGTGGCAATCCTGCAATAATTGGAGATCTTAATTTAGGTTCACCATCAGTAGGTCTTTTACAAATTAGACCGATCATGGTTAGAGAAGTAAATCGCATACTACGAAAACGAGGCCTGGATAAAAGATTTAAAAATAGTGATAGAAAGGATGGTGATAAGTCAATTGAAATGTTTAACATTTGGGCAGATGCATACCATCTTGATAGTTCATTTGAAAAGATGGCTAGGAATTGGAATGGCGGTCCTAAAGGATTTAAAAAACCTGCAACTTCTCACTATTGGAAGAAGGTACAAAATTATGCAAAAATAAATTTATAAGATATGATAAAAGTAAAAGTAGTCTATATGAATGGGAAAGAATCACAATATGATGTAGAATACCCAAAGGCATATATAGCAAAAATTATGGAAAGTGAAAATGACTTAATACTAGATCAAAAATCTGTAAAAGAAATTTATGCAGGAGATAAACTTATTGCTAAATTTAATAATGGATTTTTAAATGAATTAGTATTAGAAAAACCTAAACCTAAAAAGACTGCAGGTATGGGTAAGTACAAAGGTCATACAGTTCCTACGCATGATGACGAAGATGATACTGATGTTGATCCACCAAATGAAAAATTAAAACAAGCTACTGAAGAATACATGACAAACATATCTGTCATATATGACGATGAGCACGTCTACTGGAAAGGTAAAGATATAAAAGATCAGATTAAGGCTGAAGAAGATTGGAATGAATACCAAGCAGAAATCTTACATGCCCAAAAAATGATAAAAGAAAATACATGGGTAATGGATCATACTGGTGGAAATATACAAATAACTTACTCTTAGAAATTATCTTTCCATCCTAATTGCTATTCTCATTAAGTTACCTAGTGCTCTATCTAGGATTCTTTTTTCTCTAGGTGTTAACTTTTTAAATAGCTTATGATCTTTCATAGCAGGTTCAATATCCTTGTAACTACGAATAGTGTACTTAGGATCATCAAGACCTATCTGTAAATCTAAGTCTCGGTATATCTCCATAGCATCCTTTCCTAAACCGTCAGTAGTTTTTCCTTCATTTAAAAATGATTCAAAGGTAGGGATATGATTTTCATTTTGAGTTAACTCATCTTCATACTCTTCATCCCAGTGTGGGCTTTTATTATTCTCATCTCTTGTAGGATGAACATCATACCCTTGTCTTACTGGGCTATCATATGCATTAGTATCTTTACCATCCGCTAAGTCGTCAAACATTTGTTTGAATTGTTTAACAGTACCTTTGTAATGTCTGATTGAATTTTCGTCTTGTGTTTCTTGCTTATCCATTATTTGTTTAATGTTTTTAGTAATTCATCCATATCAAATGTAAATGCGTAACCTGCGCCTTTATAGCCATGATCAACCTTTACTCTAATAAACTGTCTGTATTTTTTTAATTGGTCATTTAACATATCTTCTATGTCTTTAGCAATTGCAGTTTTAGAAAATCCTGATTCTATTTCTTTATCTAATTCTTTACTGCTTGATGGCATTGCTACAATATAACCTGATAATGGCATATGAGATATCCTATACTTAACAGCAGTATCAGCCGTTGCAACCATAAAGTTTTTTTCATTTAAGAATTCTTCAAATTTACCTATCATTACTTTTTATATTTTTGCTTAAGTTGATGAATCTTAGTTTGATATTGTAATTTTTTAATATCAAGCTTGTCTATAGAAATTCTTAATTGATAATACTCTATAGCAAAAGGGTCTTCTCTGTCTTGAGCAGCTCTAAACCTGTCAATGTTTTGTTGCTCTCTTCTCTTTAATCTTTCTGCCGTTTCATTTGGATTAAATTCATGCTTATCAGCTTCATTTAAATCAAAATCTTTAAAGTTACTAATGCTCATTTTAAAATGTTGAATTTATAATTATGTCTTGAATTTCAGATTCAAGTTTTTTCTTGTATGCTCTTGTAACAATTTTCTTATCAATTAAATGATCTACGATAACCATTGCTAATACTTTAGCCCCAGATGGCTTATCCTTTCCAGCTACCTGAACCATTGCTTCATTACAATGTGATTCATATGCCTTATCTATTGCTTCATTTAAATACTTTTTAGCTTCTTTTAAATATGCTTCAGCAGTATGATCTTCATTATCATTAGTTTCATACATATTTGCCTGCTCAGCCATTCCTGTTGCAACATTATTTACGTGCCCAACTACAGGCTGCATACTATATCCCGTATTAGGTATACCTGTAGCAATAGAGTATGGTTGCATATAACTAGGACCGAAGCCTGCAGCTACGATAGCCTCATTAAATTTTTCAAACTTTGGTATCTTGCTCATTGTTAAGTTTTATTTGTTTATATATTTGTAAACAAACATTGAGTTTATGCATATAAAAATAAACACAAATATGTCAGAATTTTTTAGATCACAAATGGGCCGTAAACTTTTAGACGGCGATATCCCAAAATTAGTGAATGTCTTAGAAAGGATTGCTATACAGCTGGAGAAGAAAAATACTTTGGAAGAAAAAAGATTTAGGTTAGACGAAAAACTAAGAAAGTTACAAATTAAGGAAGCTAACTTAAATGCAATAGCACCAAATAAAAATGCCTAAGAAAGATATTACTTATAAACAATTTATTGCTCACATGGATAAGGGCAATAAAGTTTATATGAAAAAACCTAGATCATGGCAAAAGGTATGGTTTTGGTGGGAGAGCAAAAAAGATAAATGGTTTTTAAATAAAGCACATGACCAAAGAGTAGATGGTAGGGTAGAACCAGAGCCATCAGTTTGGATAACTGCAAAACAAATGGAAAGCCACATGGATTACATGGTTAGACAAGGTTATAAATATCACATAGATGAATAAGTTACTTTTAGCATTTTTATTATTCTTTACTGGACAAACTGCAATTTGGATTCAAACTAACGGTCAATTTGTATGGCCCTGGTTTAAAAAGAATCCTCTTACTGTATCAATTGTTTTCGGTACTGCAATTAGTTACATATTAATTTATGGTACAAAGTTTATTGTAGAATATTATGATGGTCTTTTATGGCCAGGTAGATTTATTGGTTTTGGATCAGGTATAATTTCATTCACATTTTTGACTTGGTATTTTTTAGGAGAAGGTATAACACTTAAAACAATAGTATCATTAGCACTTGCATGTAGCCTAATAGGTATACAGCTTTTTTGGAAATAATGAAAGATCCGTATAACATATTAGGAGTAGATAAAGATTCATCTGACAATGAAATTAAAAAAGCTTATAGAAAATTAGCTAAGCAATATCATCCTGATAAAGGTTCTGGTAATGAAGATAAATTTAAAGAAATCGCTGATGCATATGAAACTTTAAGTAATCCTCAGAAGAAAGCTCAGTATGATCAAAGAGCCAATAATCCTTTTGCTGATTTTGGTCATGATTTTACAGGAAGTATGTTTGAAGACTTATTAAGAAATCAAAACTTTGCCGGGGCTTTTAATCAAAGATATGGATTTAATTCTAAAGGTAGAAACACTACTGGGATTTTGAGAATATCTTTAGCTGATGCTTATTATGGTACAAGTAGAGATGTTGGAATTGGAATGAAAACAATAAAAGTTGATATTCCAGCTGGAATTAAAAATGGCCAGAAATTAAGATTAAAAGGATTAGGCCAACGTGGCCAGACTGAAGAACTTAACGGTGATTTAATAATGACTATTGAAGTAATAAATGATAGAGACTTCTTTTTAGACAATCAGGGATTGCATACAATAAAAAATATAAGTCTTTATGATGCACTGTTAGGTGGAAAGGAAAGTATTGATTGTTTTGATAAAATTATTTCTTTCACAATTCCACCAGGTACTCCAAACGGAAAGGTCCTTAGAGTAAAAGGAAAAGGGTTTCCTATTTATAAGCAAGAAGGTAAGTATAGTGATTTACTTATAAGCATAATTGTAGATATACCTACAGATTTAGATGATGAAGATAAAATGTTAATAACAAAAATAAAAAATAAACACAATGGCAAAGGATCCTAAAAAAGGAAAAGGTTTTAGCGATGAATTTTTAAAAAATTTATTGCTAACATTAGAACATACTGACTTTGATAGATTTATGGATTTATCATATCATGTTTTAATGCAAAGCCCTAGTGCAGTTTTAAAAAGAAAAGATTCTATTGAAAATAAAATAGAAAGTATAGACGGTCTTATTAAGTATTTTGAACATGAAGAACAATATGAACGATGTACAAATTTACAAAAACTAAAAACGATGTTATTTTTAGATGGCCCATGGAATGATGAAGAAGAGCCACCTGAAATTAACTAATAAATAATAAAATATTTCAATATGCAAACAAATTTAATTATTACCGATAATTTTTACAATAATCCAGAAGAAACAAGAGAATGGGTTTTACAGCAAGAATTTGATGTAAGAGGTAATTATCCTGGTCAAAGAACTGCCCCATGCCACACTTGGGGTTTACAAGATGTCATACAAGGTATAGTCCAACATGCAGGTGGAAACATTACTTATTTTGAAGATGCTTATACTACAGCTTGGCAATATACAACAGAAAAAGATGTTAGTTGGATTCATGCTGATAATTCAACAACATGGGCTGGTGTTTGTTACTTAACACCTAATGCTCCAGCTAATGGAGGTACTGCATTATATAGACATAAACCAACTGGGTTAGAATTTGCCCCAAGAAAAGAAGACGGATCTTATGACCGGGAGAGAATTGATAAAATTAATTCTGATGCATATAATGCAGATGCATGGGAAATGACTGCAATGGTTGGAAATATTTATAATAGGTTAGTTTTGTATAGAGGTGATATGTTTCATAAATCTATGGAGTACTTTGGAAAAGACAAGTATGATGGTAGATTATTTCAAACATTTTTCTTTAACACTGAATATTAAACTAAATCATTATCATCCATATAATTAATAAATCACTATGGCATTATTAGAATTTATATTTCAATCTTTTTGGCATTTTATTGGTAGCATATTTCTTTTAGCTATTATTGTACAATGGAAACCTTTTTCTTCAAGCCACCAAGGATTAACTTCAAAACAATTTGATAAGCTTATTAAAGCTCTTAAAGATAAAAAAGACTTATAAGATTAATCTGTCCCTTGGTGTAATTGGCAACACGTCTGGTTTTGGTCCAGAAGAGTATAGGTTCGACCCCTGTAGGGACAACACACGGGATGTAGCGTAGCCCGGTTATCGCGCCTCGTTTGGGACGAGGAGGTCGCAGGTTCGAATCCTGCCATCCCGACAACTTTGTTTTAAAATTGTTAATAACTTTTTGAAAAAAACAAGAGTTTATAGTTCAATTCCCAATTAAATGTATTATATTTATATTATAATAAAATAAACGGAATATGACATATTACACAAACCTCAACTATTTACAATCATTCTTAAATGAGATGAGAGATTCATCTTCAGGGAATCATAAGATTGCAACTATTAAAAAGTATGCTGATAATTCAGAAGAGAATGAAGATAGAGAATTTCTACAAAAGATTTTTGAATATACTTACAATCCATACTGGAAATATAATGTTACTTCTAAGAACTGTAAAAAGAATTCAGATTTAGTAGGACATCCAAATACTTATGGAAGTATATTTACTTTATTGGATGATTTGAAAAACCGAGTTTGTACAGGACATACTGCAATTGCAAATGTAAACCGATTTGTTTTAGAAAACAAACAATGGGAAGATATCATTTGGAATATGATTGATAGAGACCTTAAAATGGGTGCTAATACTACATCAATTAATAAAGCAGTACACCCAGATTTAATTCCTACATTTAAGGTTGCTTTAGCTAATCCTTATAATCCTAAAAGAACAGATTTTGAAAATGAAGATTGGTTTGGATCAAGAAAACTAGATGGAGTACGTTGTATTTGCCGAAAGGAAATGAATACAGTAACATTCTTTTCAAGAAGTGGTAAAGAATTTTTAACTCTAGGTAATTTGGAAAATGAAATTTCTAAGATAGGTGGAGACTTTATATTAGATGGAGAAATTTGTTTAGTAGATGAAAATGGTAATGAAGACTTCCAAGGAATTATGAAACAGATCCGAAAGAAGGATCACCAAATTAAAAATCCTAAATTCTTTATATTTGATTATTTAACATTAGATGAATTTGACAATAAGGTTGGAACTACACCACTTACTGAAAGACTTCGTAATGGTTATGATTTATTACCAGAAGATATTAATTCTGATATGTTAGAATTTCTTAAACAAGAACAAATTTCAAATGATGGCCAATTTACTGAAATGGCAAAGGATGCTGAAGAAGCAGGATTTGAAGGAATCATGGTTAGAAAGAATGTAGGCTATGAAGGTAAAAGAAGCCATAATCTTTTAAAGGTTAAAAAATTCCATGATGCAGAATATACTGTCCTAGATGCAATCAATGGAAATATCCGATGGACAGAAAACGGTAAACAAGTAGAAAGAGAATGTTTAAGTAGTATTATAATTGAACATAAAGGTTGTAAAGTTAGTGTAGGATCAGGTTTCTCTAAAGAACAAAGAGAACATTATTATGAATTTCCACAGGAGATTATAGGTAAAACAGTAACTATCCAATATTTTGAAGAAAGTAAAAATCAAACTGGAGGTTACTCTCTAAGATTCCCTGTAGTAAAACATATTTATGCTAACGGAAGGGATTGTTAATTACTAACACCTTTTAGGTACATCTAATGTGTTCTACAAATTTTATTGATAAATAATAAAAGGAAAAAAGAAAGTATAAAATAAAGTGAGATTATTTGAATCGAATAGAAGAAGGTCTATAACCATATTTGATGTGGACGATACTCTTGTGGTTACTCGCAGTAAAATTAAAGTTCATAATCCAAAAACTGGTTTTTCTACTGAACTTACACCACAAGAATTTAATACTTTTAAGCAAAGACCAAATGATAAGATGGACTTTTCTGATTTTCAAAGTTTAGATATTCTTAAAGCTGGTAAAATTATTGAATGGGTATTTTCTATTTTAAGAAGAACTATCCAAAAGGGAAAGCCTGTTGGGATTATAACAGCAAGAGATGATTCTAAACTTATCCAACAATTTCTTGCTCATAATGGTATTAATATAAATCCTCAATACATATTTGCGATTAATGATACCTCCTTAGGATTTAAAGGCTCTACTTCAGAAAAGAAAAAAGATGCATTTAGAAAATTTATAGAAATGGGATTTAATGACTTTACCTTTTTTGATGATGATGAAGAAAACATTAAGCTAGCAAAATCATTAAGTAAAGAGCCTGGTATTAAAATGAAAGCTAAACTAATTAAGAGTAAATGGATTCCAAGATTCAGCGACTTCAAATAAAAATAGATACATTTTCTAAAATTTTAGATAATGTTAAAAATCTTTCAAATTCATCAACGACAAAGGTTGGTTGTATTGCATTAAGAAAAGACTTCAGTAAAATTGCAAGCTTTGGTTACAATGGATCTTATAGTGGAGCCGGCATAAATGAAGAGACTGGTACAGAAGAAGATAGCCTTACTCCAGGTGAAAGTGGCTTTATTCATGCTGAGGTAAATATGATTGCTAAATTTAAAGAATATGATCCTCATAATTACATCATACTTCTAACTCTTTCACCTTGTAAAATGTGTACAAAGATTTTAGTTAATGCAGGATTTAAACATGTATATTGGATTGATGATTATCGTAACCAAGATCACCTAGAAATTTTTAAGCAGTGTAAAATCACATACGGTACAATTGATTCTTTAATTAAAGACTACCATCTAATCATAGACTGAATATATACAAAAAAAGTATATCCCAGTGATCTTAGAGGCAATAACATTTAAACTAGCTTTAGACTTTTTCATATTCATGAAAAAGAACCGCATAACTTGCACAAGTATTAAGGTTGATTTTTTTGATAGAGTAAAACATGAATACATTGATTTTGCCGATGTTGCTGCAATGCAAAAATATTATGATGATAATTATAAACCAATTGACAATTGTTTTTTAGGTGATTTAGTTTCAATACAATTCTTTTTAGCAACTAGCGAACTTTACAATTTTACAACTGAGTACAGAGCAATTGATGTTACAGAAAAGTTTACTTTAGAAACTGGGTCTGCTTTTGACCGCCAGAGGAATGCCGGAAGAAAGGTATTTATTGATAGACAAATTCAATTAATTAAAAATGCTGTAAATGATTACCTTAAGTATTGGAGAGAATTAAGATACATTTATATAACAGGAATTTACTCACCGTGCTATGCAGAACCTGGATGGTCCGAAAATACATGGTGGCTTAAATCATTTAGAGAAGCATTTACAACAAGCAGAGACACATCTCAGTTTCCATATTCAGATATAACTATTGTTGAAAATCCTCCAAAATAAAGACATCGGAAAGAAGAATAAATAAAAAAATATTTAACATCAATGGCAACGTCATTTAATAACCTACAAGAATATATTCTTTTTAGAACAGAGGTAAGAAGAGAGCTATTCAATAGAGAGGTTGATACTAATTTTCAAATGGTATCTAACCCATGGGTAGAGTCTAGAATATATGAGATAGGTAATATTGTTTATCATCCTGTAGTTATAGATGATCCTACAACTACCGGTGAAGATCAGGTACTCGTTTGGTGGAGAGCTAACATTAGAACTACACAAGGTGTATTTGATACTTCTGAGTGGGATATTATTGGTGGTGTTGGTTCTGGGTCTATTAGTGTATCAGGTGCAAATAGCTTTGGTAAGATTAATATAAATTCAACATTACCTACTGGAGCTTTACAAAATGGAAACAATGCTTTAATGAAAGCCACTGTTGGTGATGATACTTTTAATCTTATTGCTGGACAAGGGATGCAGCTTCAATATAACTTAGCATCTAAATCTATTGTATTAATTAATTCATTAGCAACTAATCCAGGTGAAGCTAACCTTGGTGAAAATATAGGCCAAGGTGTAACTCATCAAGATGTTTATGCAGGTAAGTCTGGTGTTAATTTACAATTTAGAGGATTTGATGCTACTAATACTACAGGCACTGCATTATCAATCAGTACTAATAATGTACAAGACAATATTGTTTATAATTTTAATGAAGCAAAGGTTAATCTTGCAAATTTAAATGATGGTGCACCTTTAATTGGTATGCTATCAAATGTATCAAATGTTGTACCTCAACCGCTAGATATTTTGCAATGGAATGCAGGTTCTGGTGTATGGGCTCCAACATCTTTAGGTAGTCTAGGACAACAAAACATATATACAACCAGTTCATTAATCTTGGATGCCGATAGAATAGTTAGATTAAACGGTGCAGCTGGTAATTTACAATTTAATAGATCTTCTGATTTAGGAACAGGTGTTCATATTTCTAACCTTTCAACACAACATCAATTACAATTAAGAAATTCTTTAACAGACGGCATCACCGGTATACAGCATAGTTTAGCTGGTGTTGTTAAAGCTAACACTGGTGTATATGCTAAAGCAATAGGTGTCCCACCATCATATTATATTACAATGGGAGCTAGTCCAGGTGGTTTAACTGTAGATGCGCTAGGGATATCTGCTAACAATGAATTGTATATACCTCAATTAGCAACAGATGATATTTTTCCTGCTGCTACAGAAAAATTCTATAAGATTCCTTTAGTAAGTCTTGGTGTCGGTACCGGAGATAAAGGTAAATTTGACACTTCTAATCAATATATTCAATATCTTTACCAAGGGGCGGATGGCTTTGGTAGTGCATATGTTGATATGAGGCATAGTGGCCACTACCATCTTCAAGGTAAAAATTTAAATGATAACAATTTTGACAGTATAAAGATAGACACTGATATTACTTCACCAATGCTTGAAGCTACTACCCAACAACTTAATTTTATTTGGGACGGTACTTTGGAAGCTGAAAATCAAACTCAATTTAAAAGATCAGCAACTTATTATGGCCAAGCAATAGAAACTTTAGATACAAATACTGGATTATTTTCTGGTGTTGTAGGTTCTGGTATTTCACTTGATAACAGAACAAATGTACTTATTAATGTTGGTCAAACAATTGCATTCACAGGAACCGGCGTGAATCCTCAAAGAGTAGGATTATATTCTAATGTAGTAGATACTTTTGCCACTCCTAAATTTAATGGGATTTTACCTTCACTAACAACGGATGGTGGAACGTGGGCTGGTTACTTTGTAGGTTGTGTTAATATTGATAAGGGTGGATTAGTTCTTCCATCTACAACTTTTGCAAACAGACCATTATGTAATGATGTAAGTGGTGGATCTGTTTCAGATAGAACATTATGGATTAATTCTGCAAACGGACATTTATATCGAGGTACTGTTGATGTAGAAGCTACAGGAGGTGGAGGAAGTTCTACTTTAGGTGGTTTAACTGATGTTACTATTACAAATGTACAAGATGATCAACTTTTAGTTTACAATAGTGTTACCAATCAATGGGAAAATGCTTCTTTAGCAGCATACAATTTATCAGTGTTAGAAAATACTGATGGAAGTGCAAGTATTCAATTAGACGATGGATCTGCTACTAGTGATGTTGACTTAATAGGAGGTACAAATGTAACTTTAGTAATTGATGAAGTTGCTGATACAATAACAATTAATGCTTCTGGATTACCAGGAGCAACAGGTGCACAAGGACCTAGTGGTGGACCTCAGGGGGCTACTGGCCCAATTGGTGCCACTGGAGCAACCGGATTAACTGGTGCAACTGGAGTCGGGGCAACTGGTATTGGTTCAACTGGTGCAACTGGAGCAACTGGATTTACTGGGGCAACGGGTGTTGGGGCAACAGGCATTGGTTCAACTGGATTTACAGGAGCGACTGGTTTTATAGGAGCGACTGGTACTGGTGCAACAGGCATTGGTTCAACTGGATTTACTGGGGCAACTGGAGCAACTGGAGCCACTGGTTTTACGGGAGCAACAGGTATCGGTGCAACAGGCATTGGTTCAACTGGAGCAACTGGTTCTGATGGTGCAACTGGATTTACTGGAGCAACTGGTATTGGAGCAACTGGTTTTACAGGAGCAACAGGAGTTGGGGCTACAGGTTTAACTGGAGCAACCGGTTCTGATGGTGCAACTGGATTTACTGGAGCTACAGGTACTGCAGGTGCAGTCGGCTCACAGGGTGCTACTGGAGCAAAAGGTGCAACAGGTGCAGTAGGTCAACAAGGAGCAACAGGAAGCCAAGGTGCTACTGGTGCTGTAGGTCAACAAGGAGCTACTGGTGCAGACGGTGGACAAGGTGCTACTGGTGCTGTAGGTCAACAAGGTGCTACTGGTGCAGCAGGCGGACAAGGTGCTACTGGCCCACAAGGTACTGTAGGTGCAACAGGTGCTGTAGGTCAACAAGGAGCTACTGGTGCAGACGGTGGACAAGGTGCTACTGGTGCTGTAGGTCAACAAGGAGCTACTGGTGCAGACGGTGGACAGGGTGCTACTGGTGCTGTAGGTCAACAAGGAGCAACTGGACCTCAAGGTGATGGTGGTAAAACTGGTGCAACAGGTGCTGTAGGTCAACAAGGAGCAACTGGAACTCAAGGAGCAACTGGACAACAAGGAGCAGTAGGTAAAACTGGTGCAACAGGTGCAACAGGTGCAATAGGTAATCAAGGATCTGTAGGTGGGCAAGGTGGAACTGGTGCCCAGGGAGCCACAGGTTCTCAAGGACCATTAGGTGCACAAGGTTCAACTGGTGTTGTCTTAGGTGCAACTGGAGCAACTGGATTTACAGGTGCAACAGGTTCAGGTGGCGGAGGCGGTGCCTTATATCAAGCTGATAAATCTATTTTAAATATAACGTACCCAAGCAAATCACTAGTTATTTCTGCAAATGGAACTGGGGCTACTGTTAAGGTAGTAGGAGCATTTGATGAATACATAGATGATACTCAATTAAATAATAGCATTGATGGTTTCGATCAAAATGGTGTTGGTCCAGGTTATTATGATTCACTTGTAAATAAAAGTACCGATGGAGCTACGTTTGAATTTGAATATGAATTTGTTGTGCAAACACCAGCAGCATTACCAGGTAGCGCGTGGGTTAGGTTTCAAGATTTAGGGCAGACTATAGATTTTGGTGAACAGGTTGATATATTATATTCAAATGGTCAAAATCATACAACAAATTATAGTGGTAAACTTTATTTTCAATTAAAGATTAACGAAGGTGTGACAATGGTGTTCTTTACTGGAAATGGTAACCCAGGCTGGACAGTTCAAAATTGTACTATGTCATTAAGAGAACTAAAAACTAGTTTTAATTCTGCACCATAATTGATTCTTAAACAATTATTATATTTAAAGTATAATAATAAATAGACAACAAATGCAAAAAGATAAAACTGAAAAAGTACAAGAGAAGGTGTACTATCAATGGATTAAAGGTGATAATTCTGGTAACGTAGTAACCATTAAAGATACTGATGATAAGTGGATAAACTTTAATGAAGGAGGTAGATTAGCAAAAGATTTGCAAGATGAATTTATCCAACTGTTAGATGAAGATATAGCAGGTGAATTTATAAAACCTCCAGTTTCTAACGATCCCCTAAATGTTTCAGCGAAAGAAAAAACTACACTTGTTGAAACTGCTTTATCTACTACACCAAACCCTATTAGAGTTTTATTTAATAAACAAAAGAAAAACAATAAAGTAAAACTTCTTTTAGAATTTCCAGTAAACATTCCACAAAAAGCCGTTTACGAATTAATGAGTACTTCTTTTGATAAAGGTGAAGTTAATGATGTATTACAATCATTTATTTTAGATCAATTATCTGAAGATGAAATTTTAGACTGTTTACATAACAGTGTACAATCATTAATTGAGAGCAAGTATAAAGGAGAATAACACACTTAATAGCTAGTAATATATAATAAAATTAATCATATGAGCGAGACTGTAAATCAATCAATACCTAATCGTCGCCAAAGAAGAGCGGCTATGAAACATCAAGGAATTTTAAAAATGAAAAGCAAATTATCATTAAAAGATTGGCTTGAAGTTTGTAAAAAGACCAGAGAAAAAGGAAATGAAATTCATACTGCAAATTTAGAGAATGCAGACAAAGCTCTATCAGCAAAACTAGAAGAATTAGAATCTATTAAAATGTCTCAGTGGAAAGAAGAGGGATATACTGATAAAGAGATTGAACAATTAAGAGAAGTGTTTGCTATGACAATGGTTAAAGATAAATCTACTTGGCATACTGATAAAAAAGTTGCAAGAAAAACATTAAAAGAACTAAGATTAAAATTACAAGAAAGATCATAAATGATTAAGATAGTTTTAGAATCTGCCAGGAATGGCGTAATCAAAAAAGTCATAGATGATAATCATGGTGGAGGTAGGGAACATTTTACTTCAACTGATGTTTATGAATCAAATGAAAATGACAGGAATCAATTTAGTTATATAAAAAGATTCTTTTTTGATTTATGCGATGACCTTGGATTAGAACCAGGTAGTAAATTTGATAAAGATGTATTAGATATTAATACACGCTGGGGAACTCACTTTGAACCAACAGCTAAAGATATCGAATTTAAAATTAAATCTCTTAAGAGTGAGCTTAAGGAACTAGAAGAATGGAAGAAGAACATATAGAATTTAATTTCATATACTCTAATGATGCATTGCGTGTCAAAACATTTTTAGGTAATGTACCTAGAAGTATAGAGTGTATAAATTATATGGATATATTTAATAAGCTTACAAAAAATGATTTTTATCAATTTGAGCCATCTGATGCCGTAGTATCATCTTACTTAATGAGGCAATTACAAAATGCAATTAACCGTAATATATCTACAACGATATTTTATGTTTTAGGTAATCTTAATAAAGAAACGGTTGGAGGAATACAGGAGTACGTAGAATCATTATCATCTAAACCTATAACTTATAAAATTTATCATTCACCTGATATTATGGTCAACGGCACAGCTGAGCTATTTGATGACATAATAGAATTTGAATGAAAACTCATAGGATATTTAACAAAGGACAAAACGTCTATTGCTTATTAGCATCACACACCAACCCTAATATACTTTTACCAGTTAAAGGTAAAATTATAGACTCTAAATGGGATCCTGTTAATCCTCTTTATCAAATTCGTATTATTAAGTTTTATGATAGTATGAAATTTCTAAAAAAGCATTTCTTTGACATGAACTTTAGGCACGTGTTTGAAAACCGAGCAAGAAAAATGATACTTAAAGCAGAGGACTATAAAACTGCAAAGGTATTAGAAGAAAGGTTAAATGAAAAAGATAGAGAAAGATTTTATGTCATAGTTGAATCTGTAATGTGCAAGAAGACTAAAGTTGGATTATCTGAATTATTTGAAAAGGTTCAGTTTTATATGATATCAAAAAACCTAAAGGAAATTAAAGAGATATCAGCAAGACCTTTTTTTAAAGGACCTTTATCTTTAGATAGCACTAACGAATTTGACGCCAGGTATAAAAAAGGCTGGTCGGATAAATTTGAAAAAGGTAACTTAGATATTACTAAGTATCTAAAAAGCTTAAGTTAAATATATAATAAAAATAAGATACGATTATGTCAAAGTTTGGACAAAAGATAAGGGACTTAAATGACTCTATTTTTCCAGGGCCTAATAAAAATAATGATCAAATACTCGGTGTATTTGGTGGAGAGAGTGTAGGCTTTGCTAGATCTTTGGCTGATACCGTTGCAACTAGTTTTTATTCAGCTGATAATGCAGCAGAAGCTTCCGGTGATACCATCCCTAAAGGTATGTCAGGTAAACAAATCGTAGGTTCAATAGCTAATAAGTACGCATTATTTAACTTCCAAGGAATGTATGGAGATTTTGCAACTGACCAAGGATTTAAAGGTAATTACATGGATACTGAAAGAGCCGCTGGTAAACTGATGGGTGGAGAGGCAGGTAACAAACCTACTGTCATGAAAATAATAAATTACTTTAATGAAGCACACCCAAAAATAGGATACACTGCTTCTAATTTTTTATATTCTAAATATTATAAGAAGATACCAGTTAATCATTTAATTACTCTTAGAAGGTTTCCTATGCCAGTTAAAGATAACATATTTAAGTTTTCGGAATCAATGGCAGTTAAGCAAGAAGTCGAAGATGGCGAAAAACCACCACCAGAAGATCCAATAGTAGTTGGTGATACTTCACAAGTAGCAGGTGTAACTGCAATTACTTATATGGGTGAAACTGCTGGTAATAAATTAGAAGACATTATGAATATGTCATTTGGTTTAACCTTTAAGGAACTGACAGGTGAAATGGAAAAAATTGAAGGCGGCGGAGATGGTGGATATACTCAGCAACCTTTCTATAATAAAATTGGTGGTATAGGTAGAGCGATTGCTAATGTAGCTAAAGGACAAGGTTCAGGTGATGTATTTAGAAAGCAACAAGGTTACGGATCACAGAGTGGAGATCGGCTTGGTAGTACTTATGCAAACTTTGTATTAGGTCCTATCAATGTTGTTAATAAAACTCAAGTAAGAGATAGAGGTATAAACTTTACTAATGATATTAAACTAAATTTTGAATATGAATTAAAATCATTAGCTTATGTTAATCCAAAAATAGCAATGATTGATATTATTAGTAATATGTTAACTATGACAACTAATAATGGAGCATTCTTTGGTGGTGGGCATAGGTATTATGGATCTGCTGGTTTTGTAGCTAGTCAGTTTGGAGATATTTCAAAATTAAGACAAGGTGATTTTTCTGGTTATGCAGGTAGCGTAGTTAATGATATTGAAGGTGGATTCAAAACTGTATTTGGTAATGCTGAAGGTGGATTTGATTTTGATTCAGTATTTTCAGGTGGGATAGAGGCAGCCAAGAATTATCTAGGTGGTTTATTAGGTAATTTATTAGGCGGACAGGTTGGCGGCAATAGTGGTACTGGTGCAACTAAAGCTTTCATTAGTGGTGAGCCTACTGGTGATTGGCATTTAACAATTGGTAATCCATTGAATCCAATTGCAATGATGGGTAATATGATATGTAAAAATGCTAATATGACATTAGGTGCAGGATTAGGTTATGATGATTTTCCAATGGAGGTAAAATTTGAATTAGATATGGCTCACGGAAAGCCTAGGGATAAAGGAGATATAGAAAATATGTTTAATGCAGGTAAAGGTAGAATATATGCATCTGCTAATAGTGCTGAAGATATATTAAATTTATCAGGAAAAGAAATAAAAGTATATGGTGCTATTCCAAATGTAGGAACTAGTAGTATTCAAAAAACTCAATCAGGTGAAACTGCAGGCCAGGTTAAAAGTAAAGATATTTCAAATCTTAAAAAGACAACTGGAAGCGCATCCCCGGCAACAGAAGCAACTAGCGGTGAATATGTTTCTAGTGTTGTCAGTATGCTAATTGATTCATAAAAAATAATTAAGGATGAATATAAAATCATTAACTTTAAAAAACTTATTAAGTATTGAAAGAACGGGTGAACAGTATTATGATTTAACTGCTCCTTCTTTTAAATATGATAAGGCTGCTGGTCTTAAGGCTTTACATTATGTTATGCAAGATGAGGCTGGTAGAATTGATAAGATATGTGAAAGATATTTTGGAACAAGTGAATATGTTGATGCATTATGTATTGTTAATAATATCTTTAATCCGTTTTCAGTACAAGAAGGTGATGTTTTAGTCATACCTAATTTAAGTGAAATTAATTTGGTTTATAAAAGACCAAACCCTGCATCTAGGCCTAATCCTGTTATGAAGCCTTATGTTGATACTGGTCTTCAAAGTGTAGAAGATCAATCTCGTATACAAAGGTTAGCTCAAAAAGCTAAGTCAAAAAAATCAGGAGTTAAAACTCCATTACCACCAAATGTGCTACAACAAGGACAAGACGCTAAGACATATGAAGGTGGAAATATTCAATTAGGAACTAATTTACCAACTAGAAATAGAAACAATTAATAAGATATGTCTACACAGATTGAAAGAAACATATTAACAATAATAGAACCTACTATTGAACTCGATGAGTTATTTATACCTGATGCTGAAAGTGGTACAGATAATTCTGACGGTGTAACTATGAAAGAAAAATTATCTAAATTTTCTTCTATCATTCCTTTGATTGTAATTAATCAATACCAAGTTCAAATGGATAGGCTTAAATATTTTTCTTTAGAATCTACTGGGTTTTATCCAACATTAACAGTTAGATTTGCTGATACTGATGGACTTTTTACTGCAAGAAATTATCCTAAAGATGGAGATATAATTCAACTTTACATTAGGTCACAAGGTGAAGAAACTACATTTAAGCCTATAAGAATTGATTTTACTATTATTGATTGTTCTCCAGCTGGTGGAGGTGGTGGAATGACCGCTAAAGAATATAACATATTTGGTAGAATGTTTATTCCTGATTTATTTACTGAAAAGGTTGAATATGAAGAAAATGTTACAAGCTGGGATGCATTATCAAATATAGCAGAAAGATTAAAAATAGGTTATGCTTCTAATGTTGAAGATACAGCAGATCAAATGACATGGACTAATCCTAATGACACAACTGAAACTTGGATACAAGACATAGTTGCAAATAGTTATTTAAGTAAGGAAACATTTTTTACAAGCTACATTGATCCATATTATTACTTAACAATGGTAGACGTTAATAGATTATTTGATCAAGATAAGTCTGAGTTAGAAGTAAGCCAAAGTTTTAGTACAAATGCATCTGATACTTATGGAGCAGATGGTGCATCTGGTGAAACTCCGTTTCCTAATCTATTATCTAACTTAATTCAAATGCAAGGTGGTGCAAGATATCTATCTAAATATAAACCTACTAATAAGAGTGGAGAAATAAGTAAAGCAAATGGATATAAAAGATATACTCAGTATTGGGATTTAGAAGAAAAGCAATGGATTAGTGAATTTGTGGATCCTCTTACTAATGGTACTGAAGGTACAATACCAGCAACTAAAGGTAGAGTAATAAACGGTGAACCAGAAGGCCCTAGAAATAGTCAAGTTAAATACAAATATTTAGGTACACAAGGCGATAATGTCCACCCTGAATTTCAACATGCTGTAGTTCAAAATTATCAAAATAATTCTGAAATAGAAAAAATGGGGATGGAAGTAGAATTAGATACTGTGAATCCTGCTTTAACTAGGTATAGTAGAATTTATCTTTTGATTTTTGAATATGGATCTCCAGTTAAAAATGTATTAACCGAACAACGAGATGGTGTAGCTCAAACTGGCGATCCAGCTCCACAAGATAGAGAACAGTCAGATGAAGATGAACCTAAAGGTCCAGGTAGTGGAATTGTTAATGAATATTTGAGTGGCTTTTATGTTATAACTGGTATTGAATATTTGTTAACTCAACCAGGGCCACTAAGAATGAGATTACAATTACAGCGTAGGGAATACACTCCAACGACTTAATAAATATAAAAACAATAAAAATATGCCTTTAGTAGATTTAACTAGCCCTGCAGGAATTAACGGAGTATCTCAGTTAGCTGGACCTTACGGAAACCTTTTAGGTGGGTCATCTTTCCCGAGCAGTTATGAATTTGCTAAAAGATTTGTTAATAATTCAAAATCTGCATATGGGTCAGGTGCTAACGGAGTAACCTCATTAGATGATCCTACTTATCTTGGCTTCAGTTTAATGTTTGATATATCGTCACCATTATTTAATGGCGCCACATCAGGACCTGGGTCTGGTATAAACGATGGAGAATTTACAGTTGAGAATACTGTTAATCAAGGTATAGCTGCTGCGGGTCAATTATTTAATAAAACTTCAAAAGAAAAACCTGGCGGAGATTTAAATACACCAAGCGGTGCATCTGCTATTGGTTATTTAGAAGCTATAGGTGAAGTAAATCGAGCCCAATATCTAAAAGCATTTATTCAAGGCATACAAGAAATTAACAATACAAGACCTTATTATTTTCAAACCATAGCAGGAATACAAGAGGCTTGGCAAAAATCTACAGACTTTTCAATTGATCCTTATACTGGAAGTAGCGGCGAAGAAGGTATTACTATAGGATGTTTAGAAGCAATAGATTTAAAATTAACGGCATTATTTAGTTTATATAAAATGGCTGTGTATGATAGTATGTACAAGCGATTTATTTTGCCTAAAAATTTAATGAAGTTTGATGTATATGTTTATGTCCAAGAAATAAGAAAATTTAAAACCACAAGAAATTGGTTACAGGCAACAAACCCTAGTACTACAAATTCTTCTGATTCTTATGTAAATCAAAACGCATCACAAGTAGGTTTTAAATTTACTGATTGTGAATGGGATCCTAGGGCATCAGGAAAAGTATTTGAAGGTGTAACTAATTCAGGTGGTGAAATAACCACTACTGAAATTAAATGGACTTATGCATTAATGGAAAATGTTTCTCAGTTTGCTGGTTATGATAATAAATTAGATGCAAGTAAAGTACAAACAGATAATCAATTTTTTGGTAAAGTAAAAGCGTTTGCAAAAGATCAGGTAAATGAAGCTATTGATGGAGCTTTGGATTTAGGTAGAAGAGCTGCTGTTAGTTTTGCAAATCCAGTTCAATTAGGAAATGTGTTTGATATGACACAAGTTACTTTAGGTGGTATAGGAAACCCTCAGGCTTTACGTAATGCTTTAGTTGGTGCAGCAGTTCAAGGTAATGAAGATGGTTTAAAACTATTTGGTCAAAATGAAAACATTAGCCAAAGGCTTGGGGATAATCCATTAGGTACTGCCGATGAACCTAACCAAACTATTGCAGGCAATAACCAAGTGTTTGATCCTGTTACTCCATCTAGTGAGTTTAGTGGCGGTAATGCATTCGGTCCATCAGGTCCTCCAAATAATTCAACTATAACTAACGAAAATATTTTTAACTAATGGGAAAGGTTAATCCAGCAAATTTTAATGCCGATGATTTGCGAACTACACAATGGGTAGGAATCGTTGAAGATACTAATGATGATATCTTTGAAGGGAGATGTAAGATTAGAGTATACGGTAAAATGGATGACCGTGTAGATCCTGAAGATCCTGAAAGTGCTTTTATTATTCCTACTGCTGCTTTACCGTGGTCGAGGCCACATCAGTTAATGTATGGTGGTAGTAATAGTGGTAGTGGAAAATTTGAAATTCCAAAACTAGGCTCAATAGTTAGGATCACGTTTGACAACGGAAATTTTTATCAACCAGTTTATCATGAAAATGTTTATCCCTCTGATGAAACAAAAGCGGAGATAGAAGCATCATATCAAAATTCTCATGTATTAATATATGATACGGCTTTCGGTTTAACTGGTACATTAGAAGATGGAGTATCGGAAGCAACTAATGAAAGAGAAGGTGAACATATTAAAGTTTTCTTTACAGAAGAAAAAGGATTAATGATGGACTATACTACAACTGAAGGTCCAACAACAGTGAATATAAAACCTGATAACTCAGTTGAAATAATAAATGCAAACGGAGATTCTATTGTAATGCTTAATGATGGAAATATAACATTTACACACTCGGCTCAGTTTACAATTAATAGTGGAGCTGATACTGTAATTAATGCAGATACTAATTGTCTTATTAATTGTGTTGATGCTGTTATAAGTGCTACCGGTAAAACTCATGTAAATTCTCCTAAGATTATTTTAGGTGAACAGGGAACCGATGCTGTACTTAAAGGTACTCAGTTTATCAATGATCTTTATAATAACCATACTCATATTGGAAATCATGGTGCACCAACCAGTCCGCCAATGGCACCAGGAAATCCTGCATTAAGTACAAAGAATACAACTGACTAATATATAAACTATAAACTAATCTAAACATGGCAACACTCCAAACTGAAAAACTTAAAGCTGATTTAGCTGCTGCGTTTGCAGCAGGATTAAAAACATTAGATGATGAAGCACAAATAAATGTTAAGGCACTAAAGGAAGTAAAATCTGAAGCTGCTATTAGGACTGCTGCTGGTGCAACTTTTGGTGAAGAAGCATCTGCTGCAATAGATGCTTGGATTAAAACAGCTACAGTTACTACTGCCGTTACAACTGTTGTAGCAACTAGTGGTGGACCTGGGACTGGTACTGGAACTGGGACTGGTACACCAGGAACAGCAATTTCATAATGAAACAAACAACTAACTTATATGTATAATTAATATTAGATACATAAAGAGTAATATATAATCTATAATTTTAACTTCTTAAAAAATAAAAAATGACCGAACAAGAAATCACCATTCAACTAAGTGATGATCCATTTGATACTAAAACAGTAAAAGTTCAAGTCCCTGACGGTACAAAATTAATGTGTAATGAAATGTATGCTGCTGATGCTTTAGCATTATACGGTCTTACTGATCATACATTACAAAAAACTCAATTAATCGAAGACAATGTTGCATATACTACAAAAGGTATTGTTTCATTTATATCTAAAGATAAGACAACTGCTCTTATTGATATTGAATCTAAATTTACAGCACACTGTACTTTATCCAAAGAACCAGACTACATTGTAGACCAATTAGAGGTTGATATGGAAATTGATGTTAAGATTAAAACCAATAAATCTACTGGAGATGTTATTGCTTCTATCTCTGATGCAATAAAAGAAGTTAAGCTTAGAGAAATAAAGGATGCTATTGGAAATAAGGCTGTAGGATTTACTGCTAAAGTTAAAGAATTAATTCATGGTGGATATTGGGTTGATGTAGCAGGAATTAAATGTTTTATGCCAGGTTCATTAGGAGGATTAAATAAATTACACGATTTTAGTGTATTGGTAGGTAAAGAAATTATTGTTATGCCAATAACATTCTCTACTGAAAAAGACACGATTGTAGTATCTCATAGAGAATATTTAAGAACAATGATTCCTTCAACAATCGAAAAGTTAAATGAAACTATTAAAGAACCTAGAGTAGGTTTTGTTACAGGCACCACTAAGTTTGGTGTATTTGCTGAATTTGATGAATGCTTAACAGGATTGATTCCTAAGGCTGAATTAACTGAAGAAATGCAAAAGACTTTAGATGATAGAGCAATAAAACCTGGAGATGAAATTAACTTTTGGGTAAAAGAAATTATATCAGATAGAAAAATAATTCTAAGTCAACTAGGACCTAAGATTGATTTATGGGATGGTGTTGATGAAAAATATAAACCTATGATGATTACTGAAGGTAAAGTTACTAAGCTTACTTCATACGGTGCCTTTGTTGAATTAGAAAAAGGTATAAGTGGATTGATTCATAAATCTAAATTAAAAGGTGCTGACTTATCTAAAGGTGATACTGTAAATGTAAAAATTGGAAGTGTGAATGTTAGTGATCGTAAGATTACAATGAACATTGCATAACACCGTTCCTGGTTTGAATATATAAACAAATCAGGAACTACATGTACACTAACGAACAACTTAATGCTATATATGCTTCAAAGATTGGTATTGAATTTGAATTCTTTGCTAATGAAGGACTTGATGAAGTAAAGAGAGGTTTATCTCAAGCTTTAAATAAGCAAATTAGAATAGAAGAAAAGGCTCATAGTGATTTTACTCCAAACGATGAAGTCTTTAAACTAGAGCCAGATAATTCTGGTGGAACTGGCATGATTGAAATGGTTACAGGACCACTTCCTTTTGTAGAGGCTAAACTAATTATTGCTAAAACATTAAAATGGATTAGAGAAAACGGAAGCACAAATGAAAGATGTTCTATTCATATTAATGTAGCATTTGATGGGCATAAGTTAGGTACACCAACAAACGTATCTAGTTTAGACATAGGTAAATTTGTTTTAAACTTTGATGAAGATAAAGTTTATGAAGCATTTCCAAATAGAAAAGATTCTGTTTATGCTAAATCTATAAAATTTATTGTGCCATTGAGTGGTATGACTCAACCTTCTCCAGAAAAAGTCTCCTGGAAAAATTACTTGTTTGTTTCCGAAAAATATTATGGTGTTAACTTTTCAAAGATACCTAAAAATTATATAGAGTTTAGATATTTAGGTGGTAAGGATTATGAAAAAAAGTATAACACAATTATGGATTTAACTGAACATTTTGTTTTATCACTATATGAAACTTTAACAGATCCAGTCTATAATGAAGAAGACCTTAAAAAATTAGATGCTATTTTAGAAAACCATAGAAGTGTTATAGAATCTTATAGAGATTATCAAACATTTAAAAAGAACTTTCCTAAAATTCATTTAATGGTAGATTTAAAAACTTATGATCAAATTGTAGAAACCTTTTATCCTAAAATGAGAGAGAAGCTTTTTGATCTTTTGACTAAAGCTGGATTAACTGAGGCTTTAATTAACTATGATGCCGATACTGGTAAAATGCAAATAAAAAATGCTGAGTTAATGAAGTGTTTTGAAATTAATGGTGTTGATATTGTTGACTCCAAGATACAAGGTAATATTATAAATTGTGATATCTTTAGTTCAGAATTAATTAATTCATCAATTTTAGAAAGTAATTTATTTGGATCTACTGATGTTGCCGATTCAAAGATTGAAGATTCTTATGTTAGTAAAAATGTAATATGTAAAGATTCATATGTCTTTGGTATTCGAGGCGTATTTAGTGGCGAAATGGAAGGTGGTATATTTAGAAAAGGTAGAGCAACTAAACTAGCACGATTTGAAAATGCTGAAATAATTGAAATAGAAAAAATATAAAATAAGATGGCTAATAAGAATACTTATTGTAATGATCCAGAGGAAGCTGAATGTTTAGACGCATTAATTAAGTTAATTAATGATGAATTAACAATAGCATGCCAGATTCCATTCACGGTTCCTAAGAAGGAATTAGCAAACATTATACAAAGAGCAAAAAAATATTTTTATAAAATCTATGAAGATAGTGTAGAGCAAATGTATATTGCTTTACCTGCCGGTGCTTTACATAAATCAGATTTTAAACAAGGTGTTCCTTATGGTAGTGGACAGGATAATGAAACTATCACTAATAAGAAAAATATAAATAACCCAAGAGGTATTGTTCAGATGCCGTCCCGAGTATATTCAGTTAATGATGTTTTTGAAATAGGTGGATTTAGTGGTGAAGATGGTGGATTTGGAGATTATAGTTTTAATGCTGGTGATGCAGATTTTTCAATTGATAAATTTATATACAGTGATGTGTATGGTGCAGGTATAGGTAGTGAAAATTTAATGTATTATGTTGTTAACTCTTTATTCTTAGATAACACAAGGCAAGTTTTATTACCACAAATATCATATACATATAATAGACTAACAAAAAAGTTTAGGTTTCAGGGTGAGCTACCAAAGAATGCTGTTATATTTGAAATCTTTTCAACAATTTCCGATTGTGCATTATTTCAAGATGAAGCTTTTGAAAGGTATGTTATTGGTCAAGCAAAAATTCAATTGTCTAGAATACTAGGTACATTCTCGTTTAATCTTCCAGGTAATATTACAATCAATTATGACTTAATTCAATCAGAAGGTAGAGAAGAAGTAGATAGAATAGTTGAAGAAATAAAAGGAGATGAAGGTGTTGATTACTTTTTCACTGGATAATTATAATCTGAAAGCTATTAATTTTAAAGAGAATATATAATAAAAAATTAGTGTTCTTTAATGATTAGAGATATTTATAGTAGAGATGTTGAAGATCCTAAGTATAATGATAATACTTTAGAGGTATCTGATTCAATCTCTCAATTAATTTTAAAAATTGAAAATGTTCTTTTTACTAGAACAGGCGATGTTTTAGGGGCACCAAGTATGGGTTGTAATTTAGAAGACTTATTATTTTCATTTGTTAATAACGAAAGTACAATCCAAAATAAAATTAATAGCCAGATAGCTGCGTATTGTTTACCAGATCTAGCTGGGTATACAATAGATACTCAAGTTACATTCTTTTCAACTGATGAGAGGGATGGCGCTTTTGTAGATATATTTGTAGATGAACAGAGAGTTATAGGAGCTCTTTTTTAAAAAAATAAATTGAATGTCATTTTTTAGTAAAAGTAGAATTAAGGCAACGGAATTATTTTCTGATGCATTCGAATATCTTGGACGTACTTATGACCAGGCCGTAGAAACTTTTACTCCAGCCTCTCCATTTGGTCAAGTATTAACAGTAGTCGCTAACTTAGGTGAATTAATATTCTTTTATATTGAAGCAGTAGCTACAGAATTAAATATAGCCCGAGCTAGAAATATTGAATCTATCTACGGATTATCCAGATTAACTGGTCATGATCCTACAAGAAGTATTTCTGCAAGAGGTATAATTGGATTACGATTAAATACAAGTGCGGCTAGCCTCGTCGAAGGAAACTTTGTTCAGATTATGAATGGGTCATCTTTTGAAATTGGACAAAATGGACAAACATATTTTTTAAGATTTAATAGTGACTTCATTAGATTAGAAAAAACTAATAAGCAATTTGTTAATGTTGAAGTTGTACAAGGAGAAAAAGAAGAACAGTCATTTACTGGAACAGGCTTACCTTTACAGAGTTATAATTTAACCACAAAAGATCCTACTGACCAATTTTTAGTATCGGTTCATGTAGACGGAGAACTTTGGAAATTAGTTGATTCATTGTATGATATGAATCCTAATGAGAAATGTGCAATGATAAAAAGTAGTGTTAATGGTGGTCTTAGTTGTTTCTTTGGAAACAATCAATTTGGTAGACCTCCTGCATTAGGAGCTAGAATTAGAATAGGCTATGTTAAAAGTGCTGGCCAAATAGGCAATATTGGCGGTAAACAATTAGATATTAAATTTTCGGAACCTGGAACAAACCAAGCAGGTGAGCAGGTAGATTTAAATGAAGTTCTTGCAATGAATATCGTAAGGAACCCAATGTTTGGTTCTGATACTGAAGATCCTTCATTCACAAGGTTAATAGCACCATACCAAAGTAATTCATTTGTATTGGCAAATCCAAATAATTATATTTACTATTTGAGTAAGTATGACTTTTGGTCGTTCATAGATGCTTATAATACAAAAAATGATGAATACTTAAATGATGATAATATTATTTACTTATTCTTAATTCCAGATATAAAGAAAAAAATAACAAGTGACTTAGATTATTTCAGCATACCTGAGGAGGAATTTACAATGACGGCACAGGAAAAAGAAATGACATATGAAATTTTAAATACTAGTGGAAGACAAGTTGTTACAGCAGAAACAAGAATTATAGATCCTATTATTAAAAGATATGCACTTAATGTTGTAATAAGATGGTTTGATAATTTTGATAAAGATGAAATAAGAATTCAAATAAGAAAAAACTTGGATGATTATTTCTTAAATGTAAATAGAAGAGATAGGATTCCTCGTTCAGATATTATTTCAATAATTGAAAATGTAGAAGGTATTGATTCTGTAAATGTATTTTTTATCTCAGAAGAAAATGAAAAGGCAATCAGGGATGGTTTTTATTTTGTGCCTGTTTATGGAACAGATCCTGTTACAGATCAAAAAGTTTTGATTGAAAATAAAAAGATAGTACTTAAGAAAGGTGAAGATCCTAATTTAGGATTAGATAGCTTTGGTGATATCGTTATTGAAAATGATGACTTGGCAATCATAAGAGGTGGCTGGGAAGATAGGAATGGAACTTTTTATGAGCCTATCCCAGAGCAGAATAAAATTAGTTCACTTAATGTATTCTATAAAGAAGCTATTGCTGATAATCTGTATAATAAAATACAACAAGAAAAGTATAACCAAGTCCAAAGAAACCGAGGAACTACGATTGCAACAGGAGTTAACTCTAGAGGTTTAAATACAGGTAGGTTAGAAAATACACCAACACTTAAAGCATTAAAAGGAAAATAATATGGCAACAGTTAAAAATAATAGAGTAGGGTTCCCAAGCATGTACAGAGCTACATATGAAAGAGGGTGGGAATTAAAAAATACAGGATATGATTATGGCTTAAATCTATTAAGAAATAATATGTCTTCATATATGTTTAGAAATAGACACCTACGTTCTTTCTTAGAAGATTATCTTAGCCCTATTATGGTATTTTATATTAACCGTGTAAAATATTTGAGAATTTATTTTAACTTTGCTGTACCTAAGTGGTATCAAAAAATAAATTAAGAGACGGTGACTAATAACTGGAAACATTTATATTTCTTTGATAAGCAAGGAAAGAATTACAATATGAAGTATGACGATACTGCTGATAAGTGGTATGGTGATATATTTCTTCCTGAGGTTTCTATTGATTTATTTGAAGTAGGTCAAATTTTTGTTTTACAAAAAATGATAAATGCTACAAATGGTGCATTTGAGTTTGGCTTTCCACATGATTATGTAGATGGTTCAACAGCAGATCCTACTGGTAAAGGTGGATGCGGCTGGGAAGTTGAATGGAAAACTGATACCCCGAAAGAAATATTTCTTTTTCAATTTGATGAGGATTTTGATACGGGTACTCAATCGGCATTAGTACAAGAACCTGACGGCCCACCTTTGGTTAAAGTTGATAAACTTTTTGTTCCACTTGATTTTGATGACAGTCAAAAAGTTAATGGTGAAGGTTATATTATTACTGATGATATCAGATCATTGGCATTACAAATAAATATTACATTTTCATCAAGTAAAGAAAATACTTATAAGAGAACTTTAATCATTACAGATAAATGTACAAATACTGTTGTTGCAGAATTTACTGTATATGCCGAAAGTATCGAAGAAGATGAAAGACTTAGGGTAATGACCCAAAACATGGGCTATAGTGTTATTGCTTCAGACAGTACTATATTTAGAGATACTAATTTAAAAGAGGCTTTACCTGATTATGTAGAGATTAATACCAAGAGAAAAGAAATAATGATGGAAGGTAGTAACATTTACCCTTTCATTGGTTCTTATAAAGGTTTAATAAATGCAATTAAGTTTTTTGGTTATGATAATTTAAAGCTTAAAGAGTTTTGGAAAAATGTAAATGGCAATTCTCCACAATTTGGAAATTATATTCAAAGTAATGCTATAGATTTATTTTCACCTACGGTACAGTTTGATGATAAGAGTATAACTTTACCTAATAAAAACTTTAGAAAGACAAGTATGTTTGAACTTATCTATAGAATTAACAGGATTGTACCTGATAGTTTTACTGATGAGGATTTACCTAAGACTGAGGAATTACAAGATTTTACTATTGAAGAAATATTAATTAAATTATTTGGTCTTAAAAGAAAATTAGAAAATGAATACCTTCCACTTAATGCTCATATTAAAGGGATTACTGCCGAGGCAGATTTTTTCGGTTTATTAGAAGTAACAAATACAATAAGCAGAAATGATACAAATACAATTAGAGCAGGTTTAAAGGCTGACTTTGAGGTTAATCCTAAAGCGTGTACTTATTTAGAAGATCTTAGAATTTTTAATGAATTTTGTTTAAAAGAAGGTGCTATAGTTGGGCAAGCTATTATTGAATCATGTAATGCTTATATTAATCCATTGAAAGCTGGTACACAAGCAGTCGGATCTAACATGGTTATTGATTATGTACCCGGTCAAGTTTTACCACCTCCACCAATAGGCCCAGATACAAACAGTGTACTAGGAGCATTGGAGAGTGGAGAAAATGTTACTGTGTCAGATATTGCTGGTGTATTTCTAGCTTATTTTGCAAGATATGCACCAGATTTAGATAGAACACAGGCTGACTTTGTACCAGGTGAATCTTCAAAATCATTACCTGATAAACCTGGTGCTCCAAGTGGTGCTATTATAACTTTAAATAATACAAGCACAGCAGGTATTACTTGGGATAATGTAAATAGCACATGGGATCAATTGAGTAATGCAAACGATTTCTTTACTTTTGATTTTAATATACAAGCTCCTAATGTAGGTGACATTTATCAATTAACAGATTCAGTTACAGGAAGTAGTGTATCACATACGGTATTAGCAACTGATACTGTTCAAACTATAACAACTTCTTTGTATGATCAAATTGTATTATTAAAAAATACTCAGACTGACCCATGGCTCTGGTTTGATTGGTCTCAAATAGATAATGTAATTGGGCCAGCAATAAGATGTTATGGTAATGATGTAAATAGATTTGTACCTTCTGTTATTTTAGCAAATTCAAATAATGGTGGACAGTTTACATTTATTCAACAGCCTGGTGAAACTTTATATACATGGGATGGTATTAATTATGGAAATATTGCAGAAATAGAATGGACTATTTATAAAGATGAAACTCCTGGCATTTCTCCACCATACTTTTTTACAATAAGAGGACCTATTGCAAAGTATAATACATTGCCTGTAGTGTTGCCTTATGTAGGTGACTATTCAGTAGAGATGAAGCTATTTGATATGTATAATAACATTTCATCGATTGTAAAGATGGAAGAAATCTGTGTAGATTCAAAAGAGGTTGAATATTCTGGATGGTATCAAGCTAGAAAATCTACTTACACGTGGGATGCTGAAGGAAAATATAAATGGAACGATTATGGTTCATTATGGAATTTACCTATAGAACCTTCTGTTACGTGGGATGAAGAAACTCCAAGCTTATATGAATCTTTAGATAGAGTTAATGCCATTCTTAATAATTTTGGAATAGGAACTAATACAGATTTTCAAATTAGAAACTTTCAAGATGGAGGTAAAGCTAGTTTTAGCGGGCCGTATCAATGGAAGAATTTAAATGACAGAAGTTGTACATGGGATAATGGTTTTCACTTATGGTGGGATATGACTGCTACAACAGGTGACACTCCTGCATTTTTCCAATTCAGTACAATTGTTCCTAATAGTTATTTAAAAATTGTAGATAGGTATGGAACTGTTGGTCAAGAATACTTTGATTTTTCTGTAACTACTTTAGGCGATGCCGTGGATATTTTAAATGTAAGTACTAATCCTATTATAAATAAGTATGTTTATAATTTGGTAATGAATGCAGCCAGTAGTGAAATATTTGTACAGGCAGTTGCTAGATATTATGGACACTTTGGAGACTTCACATCAGTTGATATGGTTGATGTAGATGGAATTAGAATATGTGCTGACGGTACTGGGAATGCAACTGATTATGTTGGTGGCCCATTAGAGGAAACGGTTTTATATCCTCCATTTGATAGGTCATTGGCAATTAATGGTGTTACATTATTAGGACTACCTGAATTAGGTGGCACTGAAAAAGTATCAGATGAATTTATAAAAAAGGTAGCGCGAGTATATGAAATGATATTAGACCCTGAAGGTCCTAACATTAATTATAATAAACAAGCAGCAGTATTGCAATCATTACAATCTAAGAAAACTATTCAGAGAATAGGATATGAAGGTATGGGTGCTTATTTTCCACCGTTGGAGTCTTATGCAGGTTGGGATCAAACTAATGATGATAATGCTAATGTTGATTTTATTTGGGAATTAGATGGTGTTACACCACAAGATAAAATAACTGAAGTATTAGAACATGCTTTACATACTATAACTACATTTGGTTTACCTGGTGCATATCCTAATGTATTTAATCAAACATCTCCATACGGACCAACTTATAATGCAATGTCAGAAGCAATTAATAATGGAGTTTTTGATATCTCAGGATATACACAACAGCCTGGTGAAAGTAATGATGAATTTAATGCCTTATTAATGAGGGAGTATTTATACTTATTAATTTATTCTGAATGGGGATTTGTTGCTCCTTATATAAGCGGTGGATCTTTATCTCCAGAATGGACTCCTATTACTGCTACTGATGTAGAAGATCAAAACCCATTAGGGCATTCTTTATATACAACATATATTCAAACATTGTTAGCAAAACCTAATACAGATATTTTAGATAGTATGTTTGCTACAGGTGGCTTATCCGGATATATACCATTTGAAGATAATCCAATTGGTGGCAATGTTGATTGTTTAAGTAGAATTTATAAAAGTAGCCAAAGTATTTCTAATAACCCAACTTGGAATACTGCTAAGTTTATTAATGATGGAAAAGTATTACCTCCAATGACATGGGCTATGTTTGTATATGACAAATGTAGAATAGTAGGGAAGGATGAACCTAAATGGACCATCACTAATACTACTAACTCATCAGCGGCTGATATATATTTCAACAGTAAGTATCTAACATATCTTTTTAAAGACCCAGGAAAGTATGTGATAACATTAGAACTTATCGATAGTAATGGGAATAAATATAAAAAGGATAGAAATATCTTAAATATAAAACAAATAAAATAAAATGGCAATTAGCGTAACCGAAATTTTAGGAACTGATTCTTTATCAGGATCAAGACTTGTAATTAACGATAATTTTAATGTTCTCTCCAGTGAGATTAATGCAATGGAAGTTTACTTTGCACCGTCTGCTGGTACTATAACTAATTTAGCAAATGTTTCAACTGAAGCATTAAGAGTTGGCTTGAGTACAATATTATTAGATGTAAATGCAAGTACATTTGATATTTTAACTAATGTTAAGATGACAGGAAATTTAAATATGTCTGGTGCAGGCGTATTTAGAAATGATGTTAACCCAGTTACTTTAGATGATACTGGCCAGGCAATGCCGGCTACTATCAGCGTAGGAACTACAACAGCGATTCCTCCATACACAATTAACAGAGTTGGAAATTCAGATGTAACAAACACATTAACATTATCATTGTTTAATGGAAGTATAGGACAAGAAATTTTCTTTGTGTATACTACAGGAAGTGGATTAGTAACAATCAATGGTGTATCAAATAACATGGTATTACCTGGTGCTGCACAGACAAACCTTAACTTAAATGGTATAGGTCAAACTGTACACTTACTATGCGTTGACAACGGATCAGGTGTTGGTGTTTGGTATATTGCAGGTGGTACAGGATATACAACAAGTTAATAATTAAAGATAAAGAATATACATGGCAACAACGCCCTTAATAAAGACACCCCAGGCAGATGGTGGAACTTTTTACACGTTCTCATCAGCGGCAAAAGACTTATCTAGGACTCTCAATAATGATGATCTTAAATTAGTCTTTTCAAAGTTTGTGCTTCTTAATCTGCCAGATTTTGATAGATTAGATCCAACAACATTTAGTCAGTATGAAAACTATATGCAGTTTGATACTATTGATGGTGCTATATGGAGCGGCGGTTTAAAAGGTGATCCTAATGTTAACTTTACTGAAAGTCTTCAGAATTATGCGCTAAATTTAGAAGAATTAATTATTAGTGATGTTAATTATGATAACACTACAAACCTATCTGTAACGGAAAGAGTATTCTTTAAATGGTTAAAAGAAACCGGAGCTATGAGGTTCCGTGAAGCTAATGCTTTAGAGCAAGTTAGCGGTTTAACTTCTCCAAGATTTGTTGAGGAAGATGAAATAACTTCAGGTACTCGACAATACAGAAGAGTAGTTAAATATATTGGTGAAATTGATATTGTAAATAATGTAGATAAAGCCGGAGAAGCTTATACAGAATTATATATTAATGTACCAACGGAAGTGGGTAGAACGCCTACAATCCTCTTTGAATCTATCTCTGATGCAAACTATCAACCTAACCTTAAGATTCAAGGTAAAGATGAATTTATTTTAGGCCGTAATGCTGCAACTATACACCCACAAGGATTAGATATTACAGCATTCTATGATTATGACCAGGCTTTACAAGGTCCTGGACCAGCAGGCTATACAGATCCTAATGCAAATTGGATGGATGAAACAACTCCTCCATCTACAGTTGATGCTTACTTTACTGAGCCTACAACCTTTACAAGTGTATTGAATGCTAATATTAGAAAATATCCTGCTGATTATAATAATCCTGCAGGTTATTCTGGTTCTGCTTATGTAAGAAGTGAATTAGATGGAATTAGTATTGATTTTAATCCTAATGACTATCAGCAGATTGCTACTGATTCAACTATAAGTACTATTCCACAATTTAATGGAATTGACTTAGCTGAGTCTTTTGAATTTAATGCGGTGCTGGTTTATTATGATATGGTTGATTTAAGTAATAGTGATAATACTACAACCAATCTTTATGGACTTTTATTACTCGATAATATTACTCCTACAACTGATGGTGGTTACATTCAAAGATATCCAAAGTTTAAACCTAATCTTACGACTGGACAAAACGGTAATAGCTATGGGTTTAAAATTAATTTAAGATTTGATGCTTCTCCTGGTACAGCTGGGATTGACACAATAGTAAATGATTATAATACTTTCTCTATGGGATTATTTTCAGATGCATCTGCTCAATTGCAATCATCTGCTCAAATATTCCAGAGACAACAAATAGAAATAGCTAATTTGGAACTTAGGTTAGCAGCAGTAGAAAATACTTTAAATTCTGTTAGCACATCAGCATTTTTACAAAGCCAAATTAATAATTTACAAACACAATTAGACAATGCTTCATTGGCATTTGCAAGCAGTACTACATTATTGGATTTAATTGCAAAGAACGCTGATGAAATTCAAATGTTGGCAAACGGTGAGGTTTCCCAAACATTACAATATAATACGGAAGTGGTTAGGCAAGGAAATGGTATATCAGTAAATACAAATACGCCAAACCAAATTCATATCGAGAATGTAGTACAAGAATATAGATTTATGGCACCAGTTGATTCTAGTGATTTAGCTATAGATGCAACTAATCCTTTAAATTTAAATGTAGTAGATCCAAGAGTATTTGTAGAATTACAAACATTTACAAACATGCTTAGATTAGATACGATTAATCAAGCAGGTGGTGATTTAGAAATATTCATTGATGATACAGATATTCAATGGAGAACTGGGCAAACTGTTAGATTAACATTTAATAATGCTCCTCTTATGGGATCCAGAAATATAAGAATCTATACCGATTCACCGAGCCGATTAAATAATGGCTCTTATGGTAGATTGGCTGCAACTATTCCTAATGCTGATTTAAGCACCTTACCGATTATTGATTTAATCTGTTTAGAACAAGGTGTATTAAATTTCACTTACGATATAGTCAAATAAATAATAAAATTGAAACCTAGATAATGGCTGAAAATAATTCGATACAAACTTTACTCCCAGAACTGTTAAGACTGTTTAACAATTCTCTAGAGAGCTTTGAGAAAGTGAATCAAGCTATTACATCAAGCCGAGAGTCGGTTACTGTTAATATACAAAATAATGATGGAACTAATTCTAGGATTACTATTCCAAGCTTTGGATTTTTAAAGAATTCAGTTGATAGATTAAATAGTAACATTAATACTATTACAAATTTTAATGACTCTAATAGTTCTATAAGATTACCTGATGGTACATTTAGAAAATTAGTTTTAGCAAAGTTGCCTACAGAGGCAAATGATTTAACTGCTTTAAATTCAGTTAGTGAATTTGATATTAAGCCTAATTGGTTTTTTGAAGAATTAATTAATCCTCTGCTTTATGTTTCATTTGATCTTACTGGCCAAGTTCCTATTGATACGGAAAGGGCAATAATCCAAAGATTTATATTAGATACTAATACACAAAGTAAAATAAACTTTTTTGATAATCAGTATAATGGAAGTTCTGAAATTGATTATGATGATTTTTTACAGCAAATTGTTGAAAAGAATATTTCTTATGTATTAGATGAAGCTGTAGTTGATTTACCTCCTAGAGAAAAAAGATTCTCTGGTAATTTTAGTGTAATAAGAATAGGAGAAGAGACAATAACAGAAACAGTAAATGGAGTTGAACAAGTAACTATACAAAAATTATATAAACTTAATAAGATTTTTTATACGGATTCTGAAGCTGATTTTGCTGATACGGTTCAGTTAAAGGTTGGTGATAGTTTAGAGGTTATTTCAGACCCGGTTGATACAAGATATACAGTTACTCAAATTGACTCAAGTACGAATTCAGTTGTTGTAAGATTACAAGAAGGGTCTAAACCGATCACAATTGGAGCTGATGTTTTAAAAATAGGATCAAACTTAAATGACTTAGTTGAAGTTCAAGTTACTGTTGGTTTTAATGAAAGGTGTGTTACATTTATTAAACCTATTGATCCAGATTCAAAAATACCTGCAGTTAACTGGTCTCCAGGTAGCGGTTTTTATACTAATGATTTAACTACTATTAATGCAGCAGGCACACAACAAACATTAGCAGATTATTACCAGCAAAATGCAGTTGACTTTGGTAGGTATCTTTTATCATTTGCAGAGGACAAGATTCCAACAAGTAGAGAAGGACTAACTCCAAACGCCCCTGTTTTAAATTCTGATGATTTTTCTGTAACTTTAATAAATGGACAAATTAGTAATTCTGATGCCATAGTTCAACTTAAAGATTTAAATAATCAAAAGAATACCATTCAATCTACATTATCTGAATTGGATGTAGCCATAGCACAAAGCAGAACTAAGATACAAACAACTAATTATAAAACTGAGGTTGAGAGAGATGCTGACAAGAATGCTTTACAAGGTCTTATAACTGAAAGAGCATCTCAGGCTAAACTATATGCATCTGTTGTCACTGAAATAGATTCTTTTGCATCAGATAATTCTGTTAGTAGTATAACACCTAAATATAGAGTAAGAGGTTTTTGGGCAATGCCTGAAGAAAAGTCTGCTCCTGATACAGGCTTACAGGATATTGTTAAATTTAAGTATAGGTATAGATATCTTTCTGCTGATGGTGCAGCAAACCCAGTTGATCAATTTGCATTTACTGATGGAAGTGGAACGAGCCAAGGTGCATTTTCTAATTATATAATTGTAGATAGTGTATTAAGACCAAGAACAAAAAATTCAATAACAGGCCTATATGAATGGACTCCTATTGATGATGATAATGCCGACTCGGTTAATATTAATCAATTGGATATTCCAATTAGAAAAGGTGAACAAGTAGAAATACAAGTTAAATCAATATCTGAAGCAGGCTGGCCGTCCAATCCATTAGAGAGTGAATGGAGTCCAGCTATTAGAGTTGAATTTCCAGCAGACTTAAGTTCAGATAGTGCTCTTGAATCTATATTAGCTCAGAACCAAGAAGATTTAGCAAAGGTTGCATTAGAGGAAGATTTAGAGGCTAAAGGAATCAATACTCATTTAAGTAGTTCTTTTACTGCCAATGAAACTTATTTTGCCCACTCTACTCCGGTTATTGCATCTGGATTTTTATCAGAAAACCAAACACCAATTGATTTATTTACTAAGTTAAATGAAATGCAAAATCAATTAGATTTATTTGCTGAAATATTAAGTGATGCACAAGGTGAATTAACTACTGTACTGGTTGACGATGCTGGAAATACATATCCATTAAGAAGGAATTCAGTAACTAAAATATTTGCTGGATTTTATGGACAAGAAGTTAAAGGTCTTGATGATCCTAGAGGTGCAATTATATCTAAGACTTATTTTATTCAAATTGGAAACCGTTCACAAACTACATTACAATTAGTTTCAAGAGTTGGGGGTAATAGAAAAAGAATGGTAAAACAATCTGAAGATCCTGCTTCATATTCTGCTGCCCCACCTAATGTTGGTGCAATTGATAGTGGAGCTACTATTTTACCTGCTACATATTCATGGTTAGATAATAGCGCAGCAAACCAATCAAATGGTAGAGCTACATATAGAACAGATGATTCAGATTATAATACGGTTAGAAAGTATGATCTTACTCCAATTTTATTAACAAACCCAGATGTAACTTCAACTACAAAATATGGACAGATGGTTTCGCTACCACCTTTCCAATCAACTCAGAATAGAGGACAGTTTATTTATAGTAGATTTAGTGATGTATCTAATGATAATACTTTTTATAATTATGAAAACCCAGATGGGGATTTTTCTATTAATTTAGATACTGCTGAAAACTTTTATAATGGCCCTAATGATAGTGGTGTCGGTAGTCCTACAACCGAGTTTATTTGGGGTGGTGGATTTGACACTAATGGTTTGCCTACAACGGCACCGAACTTCCCAGGTGGTAATTCTGATGTAGTAACAGTTTCAATTGCCCACCCGTACTTAACTAATTATACAGCATATAGAGATGCTTATATAGCTTTAACTGGAGATATAACTACTTTACCTGATCCATTGCCGGCTGCAGGTATTGATTGCTCGGCTGCAGGTAATGGTACCGGTGCAGTATTATTTAGAAATTCTAAATTTGCTCCGTTAAAATCTACTGAATCTAAAGGCTTACAGCAGACTATTTATTTAAATGAAAATGTTACTGATTTAAATACATTTGCTACAACATTTGCGCCGTTAGTTAACTTTGTCACTGGGCAAACTTTACAAGCCAGCCCATCATTAAATGGTATACCTGCTCTTGCGGCATTACCTGGTGGATATTCTAGAAATACAAAAACATCATTTGATGGATTTGATCAATTCTTAATAGGAAAGCAAACGTGTGGATCATACTTATTTATATCATCTGATAATCATGAGAATATTCAAGTTGATGGTGATGCAAAGCAGTCAAGAAAACCAGTTCCTTTTGGTCAACAAAATGAAATAAGTATACCTTTAGTTTTTCAATATAGAATGACAGATTATTTTGGTGTAACAACAGGTACAGGTTTAGGTAATATTGCAGGTGATCCTACTGGATCAACAGTTAACTTAACTTATGCTAAGAGAATAGGTTTTGATTTAAATCCTCAGAACTCTGACACAGTACAATTTGATATTGAAATTTCTGCTAAGTATAGATCGGACAGATTAAGTATTGATAATTTCCCTAAAGCAACAGTAACTAAAAGCTTGGTTGATTTAGAAAAGGTTGTTGCAGGATTAAGACCTTCTTTAAATCAGACGCAGGTGCAAAGATCAATTTCTCTTACTAATGTTGATGGAGGGTTTGGACCGTTAGTTCAGTAACAGTCTTAGTTTATTTTAACTTTATCTTTGGTGAATAAATAAAAAAAGTGAAAGATAAATGGCTGAACAACTGCTTGATAAAGCTTCATATAGTTTAATTAGAACAAATCCTAAATTAACAGGTAATGTTAAAGTAGTATCTGATGGTACTAATATTTACCTAGAATCATTTAGTGCTAATACTAGATTATCTTCTCAAAAATTTAAAGCATTTAAAGTTGATGGCAATAGTACTTATGACCAAGATGTTTTTAGATTTTTTGATTTTGGTAAATTTCCAGTAGAAGCTGCATATGAAGTATTCCAAGAATATGAAAATACAGCAGTTCTTTCCAAGTACGGTAATCAATATGAAATGTTTTATTGCGCAGGGACTAGATCTGTTGCATCTGAAACGTACCCAGAGAGCTTAGGAACTTTAGCACCACTATGGTTAAATGAACAAATACCATCGTCTTTTGTTATTTTTAGGTTGGATGATCCAGCTGCCGTTAATAATTATAGGGCATTAACACAAAATGAAAACTCTATTGATGCGCAAACTTCAGAAAATTTTACCAAGCAAGTGTTGGAAAATTGTACTGCAATTAAAACCTTTGATTTATCTGAAGGTACTGCACTAGGTTCTTATATTAGAAATTATAGAAATCAAGAAACATTTCCAGAAGTTCCTCTTAATATTACATGGAGAAAAGATGAGCCAATATTGTGGAATGGGATTTCTTATAAGTATGGTGGTTTTACAAGCTCTGGGAGTTTTGCTTATGAAGATTTAGTTACTAAGGATGGGACTATAATGGAAGATGATTATTTGTTTACACAAGGCTTCCAAAACAATAGTATCTTATTAGCTAACTTATTAAACTTAGAGTTTTTATTTGATGATCCTACTGCCGATGAATATTCTATTAACAGATATTTTGGAATGTATGTTAATGAAGTTGAAGAAGGTAAATTTGATATTTCAGGAGAAGGGTTTTATAAAAATACTGAAAAAACTCAGCTGCCTAAAATAACTACAATAACTGAAGTCTCACAGGACTTAAATACACCATTTGAAATAACTAATGACCAAGGTATACTTTTATTTTTAGATCCAGCAAAAACTACTACTATTACAGGTTTACCAACACCAGAAAGAGTAAATGAAGTAGAATCTATTTTTTATGTTAAAGATAAAGAAGATAGTTTTCATACAATTAAAAAAGGTTCATTGTGGGATAAAAATCAAATAAGGCTATTTGATACTAAAGTTGATGTTTCTTTATTTGCTGGTTATAAAGAACCTGATACATTTGCAAATGCAAGTATCTTAAGTAGTGCAGGTGTAGCACAAATGTATATAGAAGTTTTAGATAATATTCAAGATGGATTTGGTATTTCATTTTATGATGGTGCTGAATTTACAGAAGAAATATTTGCGAATTCAACATTAGCACCTACACCAGGTAAAGCATTTGAAAGATTTTTTAATCCTAACGGTTCTATCCAAGAAGTTGCACAAGCAATCACGGCTGCTATAAATAATGGGATAGATGAAAATAAAAGATTTTTTACAGCTTCTTATAATGATAGCACCGTTTATGTTAAATCTAGATTTAGCGGTTCAAGATTTAATCAATTAAATTTTAGGATTAATACGGATTATTTTGAAATAGAAGAACAAATAAAAACATACCCTACAACTAGCATCGCTAATCCTAGCGCTAATTTTGTCGGTGGTAATAATACAAAAAATAGTTTACTTAAAGTTGAAAAAGGCGACCAAGACAGATTTATAAAAGGAAACTTTGTACAAACAAAAGGTGGTTTTACAGAAATAGGTGATTGGGTTCCATATACACAGGAGCCTATATTTGATGGCTTTGATACAATTATAGGATATACTGACATTGATAAATATGTAATCATAACTTGCGATGACGATCAAATTATGGTAACGAGGAGTAACCAAGTTGCTCTTTATTCAGATTATAAACCTTCATTTGGTAGATTTTCATTTTTTGATGTTAAAGATTTTGATGTTGATTTTTACAGTACTCTTTATAGTCAAGAAGGTGAATTAAGTTTTGAGTATGCTCAGTATAATCAATCTATAGAAGGTAGTAATCCACCTTCTTATGTAGGAATAAGTCAAAATCCAGAAATACGAAACTTTTATGATAATGGTGGGTTCTATAATTTGATTGGGTTATTAAACGATGCAGAAGATCAAAATCCTGATGATGAATATATTCAAAGTGAATATATTAGATTAGAAGAAAACTTTTTAACTTCACAAGCTGCAATATCTAGAATAGTTCCTTATATAAATAAATGGGCATGGGTTAATGATGGTAAAGATGTAAGAAACCACCCATATAGGTTGGATACAAGCTTGTCATTTGGTTTAAATAATTTTGCTCCATCCAAGTATGATAAAGTTCAGGAGGCTAGTGGATTTACACACGAATGGTATTACTTATCTGAATTTCCTACATATTTTACAAAAGACGCAATTGAAAATTCATGGAGTTATATAGATAAAGCACCTGTTGATAATACACCCGAAGACATAGTTGCTGGGCAGGCTTTTGTACCAGGTACATTTCAAAATGTTAATAAAAATTACTTTGATGATTATTTTATTGTAGAAAAATTTACTACCGGTGGAATTACTGAAATAGATAGACAATTAAGATATGGTAGATTTAGTGGTGGTAATGATCAAAATTTTTCCGAAGCATTCTTAAGAGGTGTTAGAGTAATAGCAAAAGAGAAAGCAATAGGAAGCCAAAAGCCTGATTTTAATGCGCAGTCATTAAGCTATATAACAAATGGAAATTTTAATGATTATAGATTTTCTGCTATTTTAGTTCCTAATTTAAATGGTACACCTAATAGCCAAATTAAGTTTATAAAAAATGATAAGTGGAAAACTATTGTTATGCTTATTTCAATAGAATATGCATATACTTGTTCCTCTTATACAAATCCTAATTCTATAGATAGGACTACTTTATATTCTTTGAATAGTTCATTTAATGTAAATTCAGATTGTGAGCCTATTAAAATAGGTGATAGTTTTGATTATACTGATGGAATCTTAAAGGGTGCATTGAGCTTTGAGCAATCATCGTTAAATCCTACAACACAAATATATTCTATTATTGGTCAGCCTAATGAAGATGGCCAACTTCCTGATTTTTTAAATGATATTAGAATATTGGAAAATGGTACTTATGGTCAAGTTCAGTTTACTGTAAATGGTATAGATTATGTGTGTGATGGAATTACTGAGGTTGTTAGCTCTAATGAATTTAAGTGTAGTATAGTTTCAGCGAATGGTATACCAGGTGTTATTTTACCTACACCTAATCCAAGCACGGCGGTATTAATAACAGCTACTTATACAATTAAAGATAGTGGATATCTTCAATTTATTAATAGACTGAATACAGTTGGCTTTGGTGAAATATTTGATGCAGTTAATGATGGTAATCCTAATATTATTTATGAGACAATTAACGCTGATGGTACACAGGTAAAAAATTTGGATGGTACATTAGCTCAAACTTTTAGTATTACATTAAGAGCGCAGTCGGATATACTTAAATCTGTATATGTAGGCATTTTACCAGATCCTGCTAAACCAACGGAATTTAACTTAACGGATGTTATAGGTTATGATTTATCATTACAACCTGATCCTAATGTAACTCCTATTGCTAGACATGCTGGCTATTATGCACCTTATGCATTACCTTTACTTTTCTTTAGAGATCCTTATATGAATATAGATTTTAATGAAGATGTTACTGGTGGAAATACAGGATCTACTAATATCCCAGACGCTGAATATAAATTAAAGGTATTAGAATTATGTAAGTATAAAAATACACAATTTCATAGTCAAGATTTAAGATTTGGCCAAATACAAAATTTCTTTTATCATAAAGTAAATGAACAAGATCCTTCTACAATTTTAGAGCTTTCTAATGATAGTGCATTTCCTAGCCTTTATCCACTTATTAATGAGATAGGAATTGACTATAAAGATTTCTACATATTTTCCTCTAATTGGGAACCTTCTTATTTTGTTAAAAGTATAGATAAAACTTTAATAGAGCCTATTATAGGTACAAGATCTATGAAAGAAAGAAAGTCATTTTTTGGATCAAAGTATTTAAAAGTTCCAGAAACTATTATTCTAGAAACATTTAAACCTGATCCTTTTGTGAAAGCCGCAATTAAGCAACCTAGTTTAATTGAAGGAACTTTTATGTATCAAGATACCTCATCAGTTACAATAAATAAACCGGTGATAAAATCTATAGGAACTGCACAAATTAATTCTATTAATAAAAAACCTTCAGCTCCTATAGCAACATTTTATCTTTTAATTGAAAAAAGATTAATTGAATATTTGTTTGAACCTGTTAAAAAAGAATTTTTAAAATATGTAAATCCTTTATATGGTTTTGGTGATTTGGAAACTTTGGATGATGATGTTAGACAATACATTAGAGAAAATATACTAAAACTATACAAAGTAGAAGATGTAAGTTTTTATACTTTAGCAAGTAGAGAGAAAGGTAGTGATAATTATAATACAGCAGAATTAACAGATTTACAAAAAGTAACTTCTGGATTAACTATCAATGAAAATGTTTCATCAAAAACCTTGAACACCAATCCATTTGATTTAAGGCTAATATATAATAAAAGAACAGGTTTCACTGAATCATATGGGTTTAGTGTTACTATAGTTAAAAAATAACAAAGAGAGATGCCAATCACTATACAAGAAATAATAGCATCGGATACTATTTCGCAATTGGTCGATAAGACTAATTTTAATTTTGATCAAATATTACTGAATGGTGGAGGGCCAGCCGGACCTAAAGGTGGGCCTGGGCCTACGGGCCCTGCGGGTGGAAGAGGACCTAAGGGTACTACTTGGTATGAAGATAATTCTAGTGTATCACCAGGAGCCAGTCCAAATGATGTACCACCAACCCCTAATCCATTAGAAGGCGATTATTATTTACAATTTAATGGCCAAGTATGGGAATATAATGGAAACACTTGGGTATTAACTAACGTTGATTTACAAGGACCAGCCGGAACCCCTGGATCAGGTGGAGGGTTTGGTTTATTTACAGGTGCACCTATATTTAATCAACAAAACATTAGATATAATGGACCCGTAGGTTTAAACAATGGTGCAACTCTTAGTAATGAAGGTGTACCTTCTGTTATGATAGGCGGAGTTACTTCACAAACACAAGCCTTAACAGGAATACCTTTTACTTCTTCTTATATAGTACCAGAAGATATTGTAGTTGGTAACGGTTCGGATAGAACATCTTTACTTATTCATCAAAAAGATTCTAACAGTAGAGGAATTGTTTTTCATGGTGGAAAAACTCCAGGATTAAATGACCAATTTGAGCAAGTTAATCCAGCTCTGTTAACTAACATATCAATTGCAAAAGATGATAGATTAGTGTTTAATATACCTAAAGCTGCAACGACTCCTGCTAGTCAAACTGATATGTTAGGGTTACAGGTAGTTGCCCCTAATAGAGCAGTGGATGTTTTTGCAGGTTCGAGTATAGCTCTCCAGGCTGGATCCGGATTATCTGGTCAGTTTGGTGATGGTAGTTTATTGATGAAAGTAGGTGTTGCAGGTAGTGCCCCAGGTAATATGGTTGAGATTACCACAGCAGGTACTCAAGGACAAACATTAGCTCAATATGGATTTGGAACTAACGGCGGTGGTGGAAAGTTCAGTTGGTTAGCTCCGAGTACAGCACCGGTTAGTTACACAGGTACACAGCAATGGGTTGCTAGTAATCAGAGAATGATAACTCCTATAGGTGCTGATAATAATATTGAACTTTTATCTGGTGGTAATATTAAAATATATGCAACCGATGGTGTTGGTGCAGGCCAGGCTGGTGTGTCAATAGAGGCAGCACAAAATGGTGTTGGTATACTAACTAATCCTGGTCCAATTACAATAAGACAGTCAAGCCCTACTAGTGCATCGGATATAATTATTGAAAATTTATCTACAACAGTTGCAGGTGGTGGTGAACTCTATATTAAATCAGGTAGCCAAACGGTGATTAGAGGATTAAATAGTTTACCTTCACTAGATCCACTTTTACCATTTTCACAAAGAGGGCCAAGTATTGTTTTAGATTATTTGGCCGCTAATGGCATGCATACTAGATTTGTTGGAAGACAAACTTGGACAAGACAAGGTGGGCCATCAGTTACGGCACCCCCAGCAAATATAGTAATATATGAAGATTTACAAGGATTGACTTCAAATTACATATACCGACAAACAGGTAGTCTTGGTTATGTTGGTATGACTCCTGGTTCTAAGATGCATTCTTGGCAATCGGGTGTACAGACAGCAACCCAACAACCCGGTGGTGCTGCCGTTGTATATTTAGGAGATGAGACTAGCCATCAACCTGATAATGCTGGTCCTACACTTAGCCCAGAAAGACAAGCTTATGATGCAAGTTTAGGGTTTGGTATTTTTAATCAAGATGGTGCAGGAGGATTAGGAAATCAAAGATTCTTTAGTGTAAATAGTAATAAAATGGCAATTGCTTTACCTACTATTTTAAATAGGTCTAATACTAATGATTCAAATAAGAGAATGCAGAATAATAAACCGACAATGGATTTTATGGCGCCGGCAACAGGCGGCGCGAATGTCTACGCAGCACCACCAGTATACGGTTGGTTTACTAATTCTGGTTCCACGGGTTCTGCTAATATGCCAACAACTGCTGATTTAGCACAATCACCGCCATTGGTTCAATTAAGATTTATGCCGTGGAATAATGCTAATAGTAACCAAGGTATTATAGGTGGAGATGGAAACGTTCGAGGAGCTGGAATAAATACTTATGATTCCTTTTTTGAATTTCCATTAGGTGCATACCCAGGCCAAAGAATAGTATTAACATTGGATCATGCTGCTGCAAAATATACAATGGGAGTACCTGGCGGTGGGCTAACCTCATTTGAATTTTATGGAAGAATTGAAGTTAGAATTCCAATGACACGAGTAAGATCTCTTGCTGGAGGAGGTTCTTTCTCTAATTGGTATGGTACCTATAACGTAGCAGGAAACCCATATCCTGGATATCATACAGTATATTCAGAGACAGATGATCAGGATGCTCAGTATGGGCGTGTTCGAACTCAGGTTATTGATATGATATGGGATGGCGGCTATCAGCAAATGTTTAATAATTCTGCAATTTATCCAGTACCTTTCCCAACCCCACCAAATGGAGGTAATGTAATGTGGCAAAATGGATGGAGAATAATTAGTATAGAAAATACAAAAACTGGCGATAGAATATATGGCCAAGATGCCTTTGTAGGTGGCTTTGGAACTTAATAATATTTTAATATAAGCAAAATGACAAAAAAAGAAATAAAAGAATTAAATAGTTTTATAAAAAGGTATAGGGAAATACAACTTTCCTTAGACTTAATGCAAAAAAGTATTGAAAGTTTAGCCAAGAAAAGAGATGGCTTATTTCAAGAAGTAGACGGCATGAAATTAAAAGAAAAAAAGTTCATGGATAAAATTACAAAAAAATATGGGGCATCTGAGGTTACACCTAATAAGCTGCTTCCGTTTGTTGAAGAATGATATTGATAGTTAAAAATATTCTTGGTATTTTAACTGATCCGAAAAACACCAGGATGTTTTTGCTCGGAGGAATTGGTGTACTTTTATTTTTGCTGTTAAGGCAATGTAATGAAACTGAAAATGCTAAAGGTGAAGTTACTCGTATCCAAAATAATTTGGTTGCTGCTAATGACACCATTCGGAATTATGTAAATGAAAAAGGCGAATCTGTTGGTGAAATTAAAGGTTTAAATTTATCTTTAGAAGAACTGAGAGATAGTTTAGAGTATGAAAAAAATAGACCGCCTATAACAGTAGTTAAATATAAAACTATTGTTGAGGAAAAGATTGTTGAAGTTCCAGTTAAAACAAAAGATACTGTAGTTAAACAAGGCAATAAAGAATTTAAATCAATTTTAAGTTTTGATTCTAAAGGAGAATGGGGTAAAAGCTCTAGATTAATTGATGTATCATTGCCGTATACATTAAGTGATAGTTTAATTTTTGGATCTGCAAATATAGGATTAAAACAAAACATTTGGTTAGATGCAACCCTTTCACAGGATGTTAAAACCAAAGAAGTATTTATTAAATTAACTTCTGATTATCCAGGAACTACATTTAATAGTACACAAGGAATAATGATTAATAAAAAGAGCTCTGCATTTAAAAGCTTACAGATGGAAAACCGAAAGCCTTTTGGTTTAGGTTTAAATATGGGAGTAGGTATAACGGGCCAAGGAACTTTTGGACCATATATTGGTGTTGGGGTTTCATGGAACCCTAAGCTTTTACAATGGTAAATAAATAGAATAGAATGGAATCATCAAGGTTTATACAAATATCTGAGCAAATACTTATAGAGTATGTCTATACTAGTCAAGCTACACCTACTACATTTAATACGGCTAATTACCCTATTGAATTAATGAGGGATGCTAATACTCAAGGTACTTACTTTTTTAATACAGATACTGTGGTTGGTACAATGGGTAATGATAGAGATGGTTCAGCCGTTTCTAACAATGAAACTCGAACTCAGTATGTTTCCTTAGATACAGATATTGGTGTACCTTATAATGATTTTAGTCCTGAACTAACTGATAGTGTAGATTTATTACAAACATTTGCTCCTCAGTTGGATGTTGCATATGATAAGGTAAGAGTCCATTTTGTAGCAGGTTTTAATTTTGAAGGTTTTGACGGAATTGTATTTGAAGTATTAACACCAAGGAGAGACGGTGTCATGATGAATTTAAGTTCTATTAATTTCTTAAAAACTGATACTCCTACATTTAATCCAGACCCTTTATTATTAGCTGATAAGTTATATGCTACTTTTATTGAATGGAGAGTTCCTTCTTTATTCTTTATGAATAATGCCTTTGATCCAGCAGACTCTAATGGATTAGCTTACCGTATAACTGAAGGCCAAGGATTTATTGGCACTCCTCCAATTACATTAAGAGCTACTGGTATATATGAAACTATTGTAGAGAATTCATATAGCTTTTATGAAATGGAAGAAATTAATTCAGTGTCTATTTTAAATAGAGACATCTATGATAACTTATATGCTGAAGTAAAGCAATCAACAGCTGGTGATTATTATGAATTATCAGGACAAGTAGTAGGATCCACGTTTAGTAACTTTATTGCACAACTTAATTCATCAGGTGGGCAGTATGTTGTATTTCATGAAATTAGTGTAACTGAGCAGATAGGTGTTACATTTACGCAGACAAGCTTTCAAGTATTTACACAGGATAATGATTTTGACGAACCTATATTATTTAGACCTATAATTAAAAATGCAAATAGCGCTATTTCTTTTTCTATAAATTATGTATTAAGACTGTACAATAAAGCTGATGCTACACAAATAATTAAAAATGCTAACTTAACTTCATTTGAGGCTCAAAAGTATGGACCACAAATGTTAACTATTAACTTAGGTGTTGTTCCTACTGTAGCTAATGTTTACAATCAGATTAATAATGATACTGGAAAACAAATAGTAGTTGGCGGTGGTAGAAGTGATACATTAAATGTTGATACATCAGAACAGATTGTGGAAAAATTAGTAGTTAAGACTTCATATGTAACAACTTTTAGAGATAGGGTAAATGTTAAAGTAACCGCATCATCTGTAAAGGTAGAAACGGTCACAGAAGATAGTGATAGTTCTTCATCACCAAACAATGAATAATAAAATAAAAAGATGGCAATAGAAACTAACATATCATTAAATAAAACTGAAAAGCAGTATTACCAAAGGTTTGTTAACTTAGCGGTTAATGATAAGCCATTGCCACAAGGTGATGCGACAATTAGAATAACTCCCTTTGATGACTATTATCTTTTTACTATATATGATGAAGTTGAAGGTGAAGATACTCCAATAGATTTAAGTAATGTAGGTGATCTTTATTTAAACTTTATTGGTGAAAATGATGATATAGATATTAAGAACCATACACAAGTTGCTGAGGTAGATTTAGCAAGAGGTGAAGTTTTATTTAGAATAACACGCGATGATAGTAAAAAGATTTTAGCATTAGATAATAATAACTTTTATATTTCTACAAAAATGATTGATCCTAGTGATGGTTCTACATCAGATGAATCTGTTTTATATCAAGGGTTATGGTTAGCGGTTGACGATGCAAATAGAATATCCTTACAATCTCAAATTGAAGAACAGAGATTAGAATATACAATAGAATTGGCTAGACTTAAAGATGAATTAGATGCAGTTAAAGCAGAAAATGCAAACCTTTTGAATGGTGCTGCTGAAGATGATGCAACTATTGCTGCATTACAGGCTAGTAACTTAGAGCTTACTGATGAAGTTGCAAGACTATCTGCCGAGTTAGGATCTACAAAAAATGCATTTATACTAAAGTCAGCTCAAGAAGCGCAGGCATTGGCTGAATTACAAAAATTAAGAAGGCAGCAAATTTTAGCAATGAAACAAAAAGCTATAGTAGCCCAAACACAATCTAAGAAAAAATTCTTTTTTAGACAGTCTGCAAAAAATTTACAGAATTATACTACTCGAAGAAATCCTGTAGGAAGATCTACATTTAGAGATGAATTGGAAAGACGGGGTGTATTTGGAAGAAACTTTCGCTTTGGTGGTCGTCAATTTTAATAAATAAGAATTATGATATTAAGTGCTAGAAATAACCAATTTAAATTTGACTTTCCAAGGAATTTTATACCTAAAGAAATAGCTGATAAGTATAAACCTTTTTTAACTAGGATACCTGGTGGTCTTATTAAAGAACCTATTGATTATTGGAACTATGGAATACAATCAATTAATTTACCAGGGCCATCTTTTGATCCTGTAGTACAGGCAGATTATCCAGGTAATCAACGAGCATTTAGATCAAGCTTACCTAAACAAGAATTATTTGATAAAACATTTACTGTTACTATGCAGGCATTTGATGGTTATGTTAATTATTGGATGGCTATAGAAATGTTTGACTATTATTATAAGTTAAGTGGCAAACACCCATATTTACCAGAAGGTGTTGGTGTACAAATGTTAGATTCTGATGGAACTGTATTTGTAACAGTTCAATTAAAAGATATGTTTATTTCAAATATTGGAGCATTAGATTTAAACTTTTCAAGTAACACGATTGAATTCCAAACTTTTGATATGACATTCTCTTATAACATTCTAGATGTTGTTGTTAACATAACCTAATATATAAATAAATAAAGTATAGAAATGAAAACCTTTAAAGACTATTTACAAGAATCTTATAATGAATCAGTTGATATTCAAAATTTATTAAATGAGTCTCATGATTTAACAGAAGAACAAGAAGCTGCAATTGATGCAACTGTAGATAGAATAATGGAAGCACAAAAAGCTGGTAAGAATTTAGAAGATTGTGTTGAAGAAATTATTAATGAAGGAGTTTTAGGTTCTATCTTTGGTGGTCTTACAGGTTTTGCATTAGGTAAGACTATAGGTAAAGCAGTTGCTAAAGTATTAGGTGTTACTAAAGGAGCTCTTTATGATTTATTAACCTCACGTCTTGTAGGTGCTGCATTAGGTGCAGTTATCGGCAAGAGAATATAATTAGAATGATCCACATAGGAATTGATTTTTCATTAAATAGTCCAGGCGCTTGTGTAGAAACGGCTGATGGCAAATATCACTTTATAACTTTTTTTAATTACGGAAATCGTATATGGGATGAAGAAGGTAAAAAAATACCTAAAGCATTTTCAGTACATAAAGAGCTTATGGATGATTCTGCATTATTAGGTTTTCCATATAATAGAGAAGTTACTAGTAAAGAGTTTTTACCTAGAGAAAGGCAAAAGTTAGAAGATGCTGGAAATATTAGTTCTTTAATGGTAAATATATTTTCTACGCTGTTTGATGGTGATAATGTTAATGTAGCATTAGAAGGATTTTCTTATGGGTCAAAAGGTAACTCATTTATAGATATCATTCAATACAATACTTTTTTAAGAAAGGAATTAATAGATAAGTATTCAATAAATAATCTTTCTGTTTTTCAACCTTCTCATGTAAAGAAATTAGCAGGTAAAGGAAATGCAAATAAACATTATATGGCTAAAGCATTTCAAGATGATGTCCTTAATGATAAGAACCTAAGGAAGACTAAACTTTGGAAATGGTGTCAAGGAAAAGACTTCAGCATTAAAATACCTAAACCCATAGATGACATCGTTGATGCCTACTTTATACTTAAAGCCTTAAAAGCTACTAACTAGATACTTTTCTAACATTGAATAGTTAAAAATTATATTGCAACTTAGAAATTTTGTTTCAGCTTTCTATAAAAAAAATTAAAATAAAATGATAAAACCTTTAGGAAATAGAATATTTGTAAAAAAAGATGGACAACCAGAGAAGAAAGGTAACATAATTTTATTAAAAAGTGAAGGGGCGTATGCACCACCATACTCAGGTATAATCACAGGAGTAGGTAAGGACATAGAAGATAAAGATTATAAAATAGGAGAAAGGGTATTATTTCATGATACAGCAGGTAGCGAAATTACAATTCAAGGAGAAACTATATTTTTTATACGTGAGAGTGATGTCACTGCAATTATAGAAAAAAATGTTCAGATAGTCTGAAACAAACCGACTTAGGGGATATATAATAAACAAAGGAATCAATAATATTTTGGTTCTTTTTAAACAGGCGATAACAAGGCGAAGTAAATAGGCATTAAAAAATAAAAGGCGTTTTATATACGGAGTTTTGTTATCATTAAATAAATTAATAACAAAAAAAAGGCAATTAACATGGCAAACGAATTTGACATTTTTAACGTAAGTGTAAAAGATTTAGACACTGGTGAAAGACCATCTTCTGCAGGAAGTGATCTTTACTCACCTAAACCAGATCAAGGACAGGACGGAACTTACCGTTCTTTAATTAGGTTTCTACCTAATGCTAAAAACCCAAGAAAACCATTTGAAAGAAAGTATGTCTACTGGCTAGAAGACAGAGAAGGAAACGGCTTTTTCGCTGATTCCCCTTCAACGGTTGGAGAAAAATGTCCAGTACAGGATATGTTCTTTAAACTAAGAAACTCTGAATCTGCTGTTGACAAAAAGATGTCAGAAGGTTTAAAGCGTAGAGAAGTATTCTATGCATTGGTACAAATTATTAAGGATCCACAAAACAGAGATCTTGAAGGACAGGTTAAGGTCATGAAATTTGG
>Ga0213865_10000089_pt1 | contig 56080 bp, 49 predicted proteins | sample PICome_6_FD_160100 | JGI IMG/M metagenome (GOLD analysis project Ga0213865, IMG submission 160100) | Coastal seawater microbial communities near Pivers Island, North Carolina, United States - PICO282 | ecosystem: Environmental > Aquatic > Marine > Coastal | place: USA: North Carolina...
TAGACCATTCCCAATTATTTGTTTCAATAAATTTAAAGATGTAATAGTAAGGATAAACTATTCCTACAATACACAATATGGCAAATACTTTTTTCATATGCTTAGATTAGAATATCTGTCAAGCCTGTGACCGTACCTAAAGGCTCTTATTTGTTTTATTCTGTTATGATTATTATGATAGGCTACCTCGACAAAAAACATATCAATTGCAAATAGATTACAACGTTCTTCATCGTCATAATAGTTATCCAAGAAAGTACCAAATTGATTGACGGTTTCCATTCCGTCTCTCATATCTAATTTATTGAACTCGTTTAAGGTCATTTGTTTCGTTTAAAGAAGTTGTTCTTCCACAAGTAAAATGCAGTAAATAAAAAAAACACGAAACCAGCTGAAGAATTCATCAAGTAAATACTATTATAACCATAATATCCAACATCAGTAAAATACATAACAAGACAAGATAGACCTACTATTAAATTTGCAACACAAATAAAGAAGATAAAATATTTCATCTTTCGAGTATAGTTAGTGTAAAAATATCATTTTTATATCTAAAAATTTACTCACAGAAATAATTAGTCCCGAAAAGTTTATTATCAATACTATTCGCATAAAAGTTACCCATCATAGAAAAATAATGCAAGCTAAATTGCAAAAGCAACTATACTTAACCAACTCCAAAAAGAAATCCGATTTTTAACTGACTCTATGTTTTTATTAATTGATTTGACTGTGTCTGCCAAAAGTGTATCAAATGTGTGTCACTTTTATATAGGAATTAGCTACCGAAAAAATACTTATATTCAATTGTCTTGAAAATGTATTTTTGAGGTCAAAAATCGTAAAGGCCTTTTTTACAGTGTTTTGCAGATGGTTAAGAGCATAAAAAAAGCCCTACATTCTCTGTAAGGCTTAGCTCCTCAGGTTGGGCTCGAACCAACGACCCTCTGATTAACAGTCAGATGCTCTAACCAACTGAGCTACTGAGGAAGATTATCTTTTACGATAGCGAGCGCAAATATAAATTATTTTTTAATCTCTACAATATGAAATATTAATTTTTTGAGCTTACTCAACTAAATATTTTAGTTGGTTAAAGCTTTAAAAACATCATTTCCATTAGCAAATAATACGAGTGCGATTAAAATAAAGAATCCTACTATTTGTGCGCGTTCTAAGAATTTCTCACTTGGCTTACGCCCAGATACCATTTCATATAATAAGAACATTACATGGCCTCCATCTAAAGCAGGAATTGGCAATAGGTTTAATATGGCTAACATTATAGATAAAAAGGCGGTTAATCCCCAAAAATAAGGCCAGCTCCATACACTCGAGAATTGATCGTATATGGCTTTGAAGCCTCCAAGACCCTTATAGGCACCTGTTTTAGGATTAAATATTGCCGCTAATTGATCGCCATAATTACTGATGGTCTTTGTGAATTTGTTCCAACCTGCTCCAAAACTTTCTCCAAATGAATAAGACTTTCTGGTTACTTCATAATAGCCTAAATCCTCAAATTTTGGATGAATTCTGAAGGGTCTCAAACCAAAGTTTCCATCATTATCCAATTCCAATTCTGTAGTTATTGTTTTATCATCTCTTAAAACCTCGGCAGTTACAGAAGTATTTTTTAATCCTCCCAAAACATTATCCAACTGATCAAAATACTTTAATTTTTTCCCATTTATTGAAGTAATAATATCTTCTTCTTTAATGTCATTGTTTGCATTAGCGGAACTGTCAGCTATTTGAGCTACCATAAATGGCACTCTATACTCAAACAAATCCTTACTTCCAGTAGATGAAAGTTGCCCTAAAAAATCTTCGGGTAAATCAATTGTTTTGGTTTCCTCTCCCCTTTTTACAGTAATTTGTTCTGCCTTAATGATATTAAGACCTATATCAGAATCATTAATTATTGGAGCGTCATTTATCGCAATAACCTTATCACCTGTTTTTAAACCTGCTTCTTCTAAAGCTGGATTCGCAATCCAATAACCGTCTTTAAGACTATCTACTTTAACTACAGAATCACCATATGCAAATGAAACAGCCACATATATAACGTAAGCCAAGATGAAATTTACAGTAACACCACCAAGCATTATTATAAGTCTCTGCCAAGCTGGTTTAGAACGGAATTCCCATGGTTGTGGCGGTTGAGCCATTTGTTCTTTATCCATGCTTTCATCAATCATTCCGGCAATTTTCACATAGCCACCAAGTGGTAACCAACCTATACCATAAACAGTGTCACCAATTTTCTTTTTAAAAAGAGAAAACTTAACATCAAAAAACAAATAGAACTTCTCCACCTTAGTTTTAAACAGCTTTGCTGGTATAAAATGCCCAAGCTCATGTAAAACAATAAGCAAAGATAAGCTGAGTAAAAATTGAGATATTTTAATTATAAATTCCATTTTGTCACTTTCAAATTTCGATTGACAAAAGTAATCTTTTCAATGCATTTAGAAAATAATTCTAAATTCAATCATTTCATTTTTAACAAGGATTTAGATTTATGTTAAAAAAAGAGCTACAAATCTGTTAAAAATATCAAAGACAACAACAATGAGTCGTACCTTTGCCAAATCAATAAATAAAGGCAATTCATGTCGTTTCTTTCATTTTTTAAAGACTATAAAAAATTCGGAATTTTCTTCACAGTTTTATGTGTTGTTATTGTCATGATTATCTATAGTATCCTTAATGTAAACAAGCCATTACCAATCTATCAACCTGCAATGGTCAGTGAAGAATTAGTAGATAGTACGCTACAACACAAGGCCAAATATCATAAAATAGGAGACTTTAATTTAGTAAATCAGAATGGTGAAATAATTACACAAGAGACTTACAAGAATAAAATATATATAGCCGATTTCTTTTTTACAACCTGCCAGACTATTTGCCCTATAATGACCGATCATATGTATCAGATTCAAAGTGAAATTATAAACGATGATGATATAATGCTGTTATCCCATTCAGTAACACCAAGAATAGATACTGTTAAGCAACTTAAAAAATATGCGAAGAATAAGGGTGTTATAGATAGGAAATGGAATTTAGTAACAGGAGACAAAAAACAAATCTATGAGCTTGCTAGAAAAAGCTACCTTGCTGTAAAAACAGATGGATCTGGTGACGAGTACGACATGATTCATACAGAAAATTTTATGCTTATTGATAAAAAGCGACAGATAAGAGGTTTCTATGATGGTACAAATCCAGAAGATATTGATAGACTCTTAGAGGATATTAAAACTTTAAAAGAAGAATCTTAAATTCTTCTCAAATCCTACAACGACACATAAATTTTTAGCTTATTTTTGCTTCTTTAAAATTATTCTAAATAAGGAATTGGGTGACTTTAGCTGATTTAAAACGTGGACAACAAGGCATCATTAAAGATGTTTCATCTATTCATATCCCATTAAAACTTCTTGAAATGGGATGCTTACCTGGTAATTTAGTAGAACTAGTACAAGTTGCTCCTTTTGCAGACCCAATGTATCTTAATATTAATGGTTCACATTTAGCAATAAGAAAAGAAACTGCTATTCATATTTTAATAGAAACTGTAAATGAGCAAGCAGATTAATGTAGCGTTAATTGGAAATCCAAACACCGGTAAAACCTCAGTGTTTAATGCGCTTACAGGATTAAACCAAAAAGTAGGTAATTATCCTGGGATAACAGTAGAAAAAAAAGAGGGAATCTGTAAGCTTCCACGTGGTGTTAAAGCCCATATTATTGATTTACCCGGTACATATAGCTTAAACGCATCTTCTTTAGACGAAAATGTAGTCATTGAGCTTTTACTCAACAAAAATGACAAAGATTTTCCTGACGTCGCGGTTGTTGTAAGTGACGTTGAAAACTTAAAACGAAATCTGTTATTATTCACCCAAATCAAAGATTTAGAAATTCCAACTATTCTCGTAATTAACATGTCTGATCGGATGGCCTATAAAGGAATCTCTTTAGACATAGAATATTTAGAAAGAGAACTACAAACAAAAATTGCCCTTATTAGTACAAGGAAAAACAAGGGAATTGATGATTTAAAAGAACTTATTACAAATTATAAAGAGCTTTCCACAAAACCTTGTCTTAATGCGTCTTCCATAGATAAAAATTATTTCGAAAATTTAAGAAAAGCCTTCCCTAATCAGTTGCTATATAAACTTTGGTTAGTTATTACACAAGATGTAAACTTTGGTAAAACAAACAGAAAAACCATAAATGATGTTGCGAGTTTTAAGACCAAATCGAAAACAGATTTAAAACGCCTTCAGCAAAAAGAGACTATTAAACGCTATCAATTCATAAATGATACGCTTAAAAAAGGTCAAACTATTGATTTGGCCTCTGCTAAAGACCTCAGAATAAAACTCGATAGAATTCTAACACATAAAGTTTGGGGCTATTTAATTTTTGGTGTTATTCTCTTAACAATTTTTCAGGCAATTTACGATTGGTCGAGCGTGCCAATGGATTTTATTGATAGTGCATTTGCATTTTTAAGTGAATGGACTAAAAGTACCTTGCCAGATGGCGCTTTTACAGATTTATTGGCAGAAGGTATAATAGCAGGGCTTGGTGGTATTGTAATATTTATACCTCAAATAGCATTTTTATTTCTCTTTATTGCCATTCTCGAGGAAAGTGGCTATATGAGCCGAGTTGTATTCTTAATGGATCGCATTATGAGACGATTTGGCTTAAGTGGTAAAAGTGTGGTGCCCTTGATATCTGGTACAGCATGCGCTATCCCAGCTATTATGGCAACTCGTAATATAGAAAGTTGGAAAGAGCGATTAATAACAATCCTAGTAACACCATTTACAACCTGTTCGGCTAGATTACCAGTCTATTTAATTATAATTTCATTGGTTATACCCGAAGGAAGGTTTTTGGGACTGAGTTATCAAGCTCTAACACTAATGCTACTTTATCTCATTGGTTTTGGCGCTGCCGTAGGTTCTGCCTACATTTTAAACAAGGTTCTCAAAATTAGAAGTAAAACGTTCTTCGTTGTAGAAATGCCAAATTACAAACTTCCCTTATTAAAAAATGTTGCACTAACAGTTATTGAGAAAACGAAAGCATTCGTATTTGGTGCAGGTAAAATCATTTTAGCTATTTCTATTGTCTTGTGGTTTTTAGCTTCCTATGGACCAGGTGAGCAATTTAATAATGCAGAAAGTATTGTGACAGAACTATACGCTAATACCAACTTGAATGAAGAAGAACTCAGTCAAAAAATTGCTTCACATAAGCTAGAACATTCATTTATAGGTGTAACAGGTAGAGCAATAGAACCTATTATAAGACCACTTGGTTATGATTGGAAAATCGGAATTGCCATAGTGAGTTCCTTTGCGGCGAGAGAAGTATTTGTTGGTACCCTTGCAACTATTTACAGCGTAGGTAGTGATGAGGAAGAAACTATTAAAAACAGAATGGCTGGAGAGGTTAATCCTATTCTTGGTGGACCACTATTTAATTTTGCTTCTGGGATATCATTATTATTATTTTATGCTTTCGCCATGCAATGTATGAGTACTCTTGCAATTGTTAAAAAAGAAACCAATTCTTGGAAATGGCCAATGTCCCAACTGATAATTATGAGTGGTTTTGCTTATCTTGTAGCATTAATAGCCTTTCAAATATTAAAATAAATGAATGCTATAATTCAATACATACTTGTTTTTTCAGCACTTACGATTGCATTAGTTTATTTGTTTAAAATATTTGTTTGGTGGCCAAAAAAGAGAACAGATAAGTCATGTGGTAATGACGATTGTGGTTGTCATTAGACCTTAATTCTAAATTAAAACAATCTGACTTAGTTCTACATAAAAGTGCCTATGGTATAATAGGAACTGAAATAATTATCCTAACCCAACATCTAATGTCATCATAAGAATGAATCCTCCAATAAAACCAAGTGTGGCGATGTCTGTATATTTATCACGTTGGGTTTCTGGTATTACTTCTTCTACAACAACAAATATCATTGCACCAGCAGCAAAGGCCAAAGCATATGGTAATATAGGTTGAAAAAAGGTCACAGCCAATGCGCCCACAACAGCAGCTATTGGTTCAACAATTGCTGACATTTGCCCATACCAAAAACTTTTAAATTTGCTCACGCCATGACGTCTTAACGGCATTGAGACAGCAAGACCCTCAGGGAAATTTTGTATACCAATCCCAAGAGCCAACGTAACAGCACCTCCAATTGTTGCTTCTGGTATTCCAGCGGCAACTCCACCAAACAATACACCCACTGCTAAACCTTCTGGTATATTGTGTAAGGCAATAGCCAAAACTAAGAGTGTTGTTCTGTGCCAAGGTGTTTTAACCCCTTCTTTTTCATCCTCTTTAAAATTAATATGTAAGTGCGGTAATATTTTATCTAATCCAAAAATAAATAAGGCGCCTAACGCAAACCCAACAGCTACAGGGATTACTTTTACAAATCCTTCTCCTTCACTCATCTCTATTCCTGGTGCCAATAAACTCCAAAAACTTGCGGCTACCATAACACCTCCTGTAAATCCTAACATACCATCTAAAAGTGCTCTGTTCATTCCTCTTACAAAAAAAACCAAGGCAGCACCTACAGCAGTTAATATCCAAGTAAATAACGAAGCATAAAGTGCTCCTAAAACAGGGTCTATTGTCTCAAAATATTGAATTACATTATCTATCATATCAATGCGTTTTTACATATATATTGTTAGCAACTGTTTTTGAAATGTTGAGTTCTGAATTATGAATTACAATCGTCATTGATTCATCAAATGATTCTTTTTCTATAACTTTTATTTGAGTTCCTAAGGCTATTTTATGCTTGTCTAGGTATTTTAAAAACTCTGCCGAAGAGTCAATAACACCAACACAAGTGCATAAATCATTTAATGCAACTTTAGATAAACTAATCTTATCTAACTTAGAAATATTTCCATCCTTATCAGGTATTGGATCACCATGAGGATCATGTGTTGGGAATTCTAAAAATACATCTAATTCATTAATTAACTTAGGAGATTTAATATGCTCAAGTTGTTCGGCAACATCATGTACTTCATCCCAAGAAAAATTAAGTTTCTCTACTAAAAAAACTTCCCATAAGCGATGTTTGCGGACAACATTAGCTGCTGTTTTATTACCCTTAGCCGTTAAACTAACACCTTGATACTTTTTATAGATAATATAGTCTTTATCTGCTAATTTCTTAACCATATCAGTAACGGAAGAAGCTTTTGTTTCCATTTTATCAGCAATGGCATTTGTACTTACGGCACCACCCATTTGTCGCTCTAAATGATAAATTGCTTTTAAATAATTCTCCTCTGATAGGGTAATCATAACTATAATATTTCTACAAATATAGTTTTATTTTACTAATCCAAATATATTTTTAGACATGTCTAAATTTTATTTTACCTTTGCTTCAAAAATTGAAGGATGGCTAAAAGAATTGTCTTTATCATTTTAATTATTGGCCAGTTTGTATATGGGCAAAAAGGGGTTTCAGTTTCTGGTGAAATTTCGTCAGAGGGCAATTCTATACCATACACTAATATATATTTAGAGACTACCTCGCATGGAACCGTTAGTAATGCCGATGGGTATTATGAAATTAAAAATGTCCCAGCAAACACTTATACCATCGTTGTCTCAATGACTGGTTTTAAAACCATTAGAAAAAAAGTAACTATTGAAGGCAATACAACCCTAAACTTTAATTTAGAAACAGAGCTTTTAGATGAAATCGTAATTACTGGGACACGCACTTTTAAAAGACAAAACAATTCTGCGGTAATCGTTAATATTTTAAACAGTGAAAGCCTTAATTCACTTCAGGCCTGTAATCTTTCCGATGGATTAAAATTTCAACCTGGTTTAAGAGTTGAAACTGATTGCCAAACTTGTAACTATACGCAACTGCGTATTAATGGTCTTGGTGGTGGTTACTCTCAAATTTTAATAAACGGTCGTCCAATTTTTAGCCCACTCACGGGCTTATATGGTTTAGAACAAATACCAGTAAATATGATAGAGCGTATTGAAACCATACGTGGTGGAGGTTCATCACTATATGGTTCAAGTGCAATTGGAGGTGTCGTTAATGTAATTACTAAAATTCCTAAAAATGATAATTTTGAAGTTAACTATACCTATCAAAACATTAATAGTGGTGCAGATGACCATATGGTTACGGGCAATGCTACAGTAATTTCTAAATCAGAAAAAGCTGGAGTTTCATTATTCATCAATAACCGGAATCGTGATTTATATGACCATAATGATGATAATTTTTCAGAATTAACGAGTCTGAAGAATAACTCTTTTGGTGCAAATGCTTTCTTTTTACCATCCGAGAATCAAAAACTCGAAGTTAGTTTTAGTAAGCTCAATGAATATCGCTATGGAGGTGAGATGGTTGATAGACCATCATATTTAACACAACAAGCCGAAGAACGAACACACGATGTTGTTATGGGAAGTTTAGATTACCAAATTAACTTCAATAATGATAATAGTTCATTAATCACATATTTTGCTGGTCAACAAACAGATCGAGATCATTATACTGGTATTTTCCCAGATGATGAAGACGAAATTCAAAATCATATTGAAAATGCTCCTTATGGCACCTCAAAAACAACAACTTTGCAAGGAGGTGTGCAACTTAATCATCGGTTAAATGATTTTCTAAATGGCACCAATGTATTGACAATAGGTTCAGAATATTTGGTTGATGATGTGTTAGATGTAATTGATTCGTATAACTACAAAATAGATCAAACAACAAAAAACTTAGGAACATTTTTTCAAAGTGATTGGGAAATCACCCAAAAACTTAATCTACTTTCTGGATTTAGAGTAGACAGTAACAACCTCGTGGACAACCTAATTGTTAGTCCTCGTTTTTCTTTGTTGTATAAATCAGAATCTAACGTTCAATTACGTGCTACATGGAGCACCGGATTTAGAGCACCTCAGGCATTTGATACAGATTTACATATCGCATTTGCTGGAGGAGGTGTATCTAGAATTTCATTGGATGATGATTTGGTAGAAGAACAATCAAATAGTTTTAGCGCTTCCATAAATTATGATAAGTCCACAGAAAATTTCATTGCTGGTTTTACAGTAGAAGGTTTTTATACCAAACTTAAAGACGCTTTCTATCTTAATCCTATTGGAGAAGATGAATTTGGTCAACGATTTGAGAAACAAAATGGTGATGCTGCAGTAGTACAAGGTATTACTATCGAAACAAGAGCAAACTATAAAAGAAAAATGCAACTAGAAGCAGGTTTTACACTACAGACAAGTGAGTTTAGTACGGCAGTTGAAACTATTGAAGGTTTAGCACCAAGACGAGAATTCTTGAGAACTCCGAATAAATATGGTTTTGCCACATTAAGTTATATACCCAACAACAAATTTAATACAAATTTAAACTACGTTTATACTGGTGATATGCTTATAGCCCATTTTGCTGGTGCACCAGAACAAACAGTTAATGAATATAAAACAACGCCATCATTTCATGAGTTTAGTTGGCGAACAAGTTACCGTTTTGATATCGATAATATAGGTGCTGGTCTTGAAGTTTTTGGAGGAATTAAAAATATATTCAATGCTTATCAAGATGATTTTGATACCGGTAAGAACAGAGATAGTAATTATGTCTATGGACCAGGAATGCCAAGAACATTCTTTATTGGACTAAGAATTTTATCATTATAAATTTATTATCTGGCACAATTAACGCAAAGCAAGCTTTGGGGTCTAATGAGAATTCTACCTATTAGAATTTGGTTTTTACATTTTACACAAATCCCAAAATTTGGGGTCCCAACGTTTTCTAATACACGTTTTAAATTGCTGAGTTTAACCTCCGCCTGACGCAATGAGTTTTCATTTACGCTTTTGTTATTGATAGCATCCATTCTACTCACTCTACCAATTGCATCACTAGGAGAAATAGGCTTAGTTAGATTTCGTAGGTCTTTAATCTTTCTCTCTGTGACACTAATCTCCTCCTCTATTTTAGATATTAATTCGTCTTCATTCATAAGATCTAATTTAAATGCTCTGAATTGACTTCGTTAAGGCTATCATCTACCATTTCAACATCTTGTTTGTTAAAACTACTCGGATGTTCTAAAATTCCCAATTTAGAATCTGGATTTCCCTTTGTGTTTATTGTAAGCTTTATAATTACAAAGGCAAAAACAAAAATGAATATGGTGCCAAATACCCAAATCATATGATAAGATTATTTAAAGCCTCTTTCCTTTTGGATGTGCTCGTATGCTTCTTGGACTTGTCTAAACTTTTCCTCTGCACCTTCTTGGTGTTCTTTTCCTAAGTGACCTACGCGGTCTGGGTGGTACTTTTTAGCCATTTTCCTGTAAGCTTTTTTAACGGCATCATCAGAAACTGACTTATCTATCTCAAGTATTTTATAGGCATTATCAATACTGTTATAAAACATTGCCTTAATACTTTCGTAATCCTTATTACTTATTCCTAAATACCCAGATATAGTGTAAATTTCTTTTATTTCTCTTTCGGTAACATGACCATCTGCTTTGGCTATACCAAATAAAAAATGTAATAACTGCAAACGCGAGGCATGATCCATCATCTGTTTAATCTGTAAACATACTTGATGCTTAGATACATTCTGTTTGGTAATTCGCTTAAACAAATCAAAGGCATGGTTAGCACGTTCTTTACCATACATATTTCTGAATTGCTGACGCACAAAATCTAACTCACGCTGATCTTGTTTACCATCAGCCTTTATGATAATTGAAGCCAAAATAAGTAGACTTACCTCAAAATCTCCTGACTGTGTTTTAGGCCGTCTGCGTTGCTTATCATAATTAGGCATCCTTCTGTAAGGATCACGCCTTTTTTGTCCTGTTTGTCTTTCACCAATGAGAGGACTACCAGCATCTGCCATGTTATCAACAAAACTCCCTATTGCCAATCCAATTATAGCACCTATTGGGCCACCAAATGACCACCCAATTGCTCCTCCTATCCATTTTGCAAAACTCATTTTTACTATAGTTTTTATGAATACATAAATATACTATTTGTTAGTGTATGAGATTAACTATTTGTTACACATTTGGTATCTTTGCAAAACTAAAAAGTGTTAATTAAAAAATTATAATATGTATCCAGCAGAACTAGTGAAACCAATGCGAGAAGATTTAACAAACGTTGGTTTTGAAGAATTACATACAACAGATGCTGTAGAAAGTGCATTAGCAAAAGAAGGAACGACATTAGTAGTTATAAATTCTGTTTGTGGTTGTGCCGCAGCTAATGCAAGACCAGGAGCAAGCATGAGCTTACAAAATACAAAGCGTCCTGACCATTTAGTTACTGTATTTGCAGGTGTAGATAAAGAGGCTACGGATAAAGCAAGAGAATTTATGATTCCATTTCCACCAAGTTCGCCAAGTATGGCATTATTTAAAGACGGAGAATTGGTGCATATGTTAGAGCGTCATCATATTGAAGGAAGACCTGCAGAATTAATTGCAGAAAATCTAATGGATGCTTATAACGATCATTGTTAGTTCCATAAATAAGAAGTATTTAAAAAAACCACGATTTTTATCGTGGTTTTTTAATTTTGTACCATGCAAAAAATAATTGCCTATCCTATTACAGTAATTTACTTCATTTTTTTTGGGTTAACTTTAGTTGTATTTCATCCAATACAATGGTTTTGTAACAATATTTTTGGATATAAAGCCCACAAAATAAGTGTAGACTTTCTTCAGTTTTTCCTGTTAAGATGTCTTAATATTTTAGGAACTAGATTTACTTTTAATAATCCTCATCAAATTAATAAGGGTATTCCCTTAATACTTGTTACAAATCATCAGAGCATGTATGATATCCCGCCACTAATTTGGTATCTGCGACAACATCATGTAAAGTTTATCAGCAAAAAAGAATTAGGCAAAGGGATTCCTAGTGTTTCTTATAATCTAAGGCATGGTGGATCTGTTCTCATTGATAGAAAAAATGCTTTAGGTTCAATAAAAGCAATCGAAGAATTTGCACAGCGGGTTGAAAAAAATAAATGGGCTGCGGTAATATTTCCTGAAGGAACCAGAAGTAGAGATGGCAATCCTAAACCATTTAAAACAAAAGGTTTGATAACCATGTTTAATCACATGCCAAGTGCACTGGTCGTTCCTATTACCATAAACAATTCATGGAAAACCTTAAGATATGGTAAATTTCCAATGGGTATTGGTGCTAACATTAAATATACTGTTCATAAACCCATTAAACTGAGTGAGCAATTGGATCATTTGAAGTTAATACCGGAAATTGAAAAAACCATAACATCACATATTATAGTTTAATGAATGTTGAATTAATTGAAAAGACAAAGAATTTCGTTAAGTCAGAATTAATGCATGCCGAAGGAGGCCATGATTGGTTTCATACCGAACGTGTTTTTAATAATGCTTTACATATTGCAAAACAAGAAAACGTTAATATAGAGATTGTTGCCTTAGCATCATTATTGCATGATATTGCAGATTCTAAATTTCATGAAGGTGACGAGACTATTGGCCCTAAAAAAGCTAGTACATTCCTAATTAAAAATAATGTCGATAGTGTGGTTATAGAGCATGTTATAAACATTATAAAAAACATGTCATTCAAAAACACTTTTGAAAAAGGATTTCAGTTTACCTCAAAAGAAATGGAAGTCGTGCAAGATGCAGATAGGTTAGATGCTATTGGAGCCATTGGAATAGCCAGATGTTTTAACTATGGTGGGTTTAAAAACAGAGCTATTTACAATCCTGAAATTAAGCCAAACCTCAATATGAGTAAAGCAGAATACAAAAATTCTTCTGCCCCTACCATTAATCATTTTTATGAAAAATTGTTATTGCTAAAAGACCAAATGAACACAAAAACAGGAAAGCAAATAGCCTCAGATAGACATAATTATATGGAAGAGTTTTTAACCCGATTTTATAGTGAATGGAATGGGAAATTATAAATTAATTGGTTTTTGCAATCTCAAGTGCAGTTAATTTATATTCAATTATAGCCATTTCTTCACCCAATTTAATTAACTCATCAGCACTTACATTGTTTCTTTTATTAACCTTGTCTAGAATTTTCTGCCCCTTGGAAGTGTAATATTCTATTGCCAAATCTATTTTCTTGTCCATACTTAAATTCTTTTATTGCACCATCAATTTTAGTTCACCTCTATATTTGGATGCACTTTTACCAGTGAATTCCTTGAATAACTTATTAAAATGAGAAAAATTATTAAACCCGCACTCATAACAAATATCTGTAATACTCATTTGACTTTCTGACAACAATTTTGTGGCATGAACCACTCGATACTCATTTACTAACTTGGTAAAAGTCTTCCCTGTCACCTTTTTAAAATATCTACAAAAAGCAGGTACTGTCATACTAACTTTATCAGCTATTTCATCTAAACTAATATGCTCCTTGAAATTATCATTTATATGATTAAAAATAATATCTATTTTGGCACTATCTTGAGGTTCTGTTTCAAAAGCATACCCATCTGCATTAAGAATCACATAGTCTTCGGACTTTGCTAATCCATGCAAAATCTCAAGTAAAAGCAATATTTTTTTAAATCCCTCTTTCTCAGAAAGCTTTTCAATTCTTTTACCGAATTTTTGTTTTGTTTTAACACCGAATAGTATGCCACTCTTAGCACGATCAAACAAATTACTGATAGCTTCCATCTCTGGTACATTAAAAAAGTGCTGTCCTAAAAACTCTTCTCTAAACTGTACAATAGTTTCTGTTCCACTAATAGTCAATCTATCCGTAAATCCATTATGTGGTAGATTAGAACCAATTAATAGTAACTGGCTATTATTAAAGTATGATAAATGATTACCTATATGGCGCTTACCTTTCCCTTTATTTACGTAAACTAATTCAATTTCTGGATGGAAATGCCAAAATGGTTTTTTTTTGCCGAGGTAAGTTTCATGTTTAATTACACGCATGGAACTCCCAAATTCTGGACTTATCTTCTCTAAAGTAGGTTTTCTTGTCTTCACAATTTTTTAATTAATACAAAATTAGGTGTAACACAAAAACAAAATGTATACACAATTATCAATAATATATACTATTTTAACCCAATTTCTGCACAAAAACAATTATAAGGTTAATTTTGAATATAAATATGCCAATATTCTTGTTTTCTGCACTAAGCATCTCAAATACCTTTGTATCGTTAAATCCTAAGAACTGATTTATAAACAATTTTCAACAACTTATAAAAACGATAAAAGAAAATTTAATTATTCAGTTTAACCCCAAAAAAGATGAAACAGATGAAAAATTTATTAAAGGGAATTTTAGTAGTAGCAGTGATGTTTGGAACATACACAAGCTACGCAAGTGAGAAAACAGACAAAATACCGACTTACCATTTTATAAATGAAGGAAGTAAGATTTCTGTTTACGATGAATCAGGTAATACTATTTATTCAGGTACGGTTAAATACAATGGAAATCTAACTAGGCTGTACGATTTTACCCAACTATCAAACGGAATATATACTATTGAAATCAACAAGGATTTTGAAATTGAGTTGACCTCAATTATAGTGAAGAATAAGGAAGTAACTTTTAGCTCAAATGCTAAAGAAAAGATATTTAAACCAGTTTTTAGAAATGAAGATTCTAGAATTATAATTTCTAAGCTTGGAATAGATACAAATGAAATGAAGGTGAACCTTTATTTTGAAGATAATTTAATCTACTCTGATACTATTAAAGGTAATCAAGTATTAAATGGAGTATACAGATTAGATGAAACTTTATCAGGAGATTATACTGCTGTTGTTAAGTTTAACAACCGCGTGTTCACCGAGAGATTTAGAATATAGATTGTTGTTTATATATTAGTTATTATTTAGTGAGAAGTGGACTTAGGTCCACTTCTTTTTTTAAAATAATTTGAGTTGATTGGTTTTATAATTTTCATGCAAAGCATCATTCAGTTTGGGTATAGACCTTCCTTTAAAATATTTTGCTTTGGCCAACTTAACTGTGTCATTTATTTGTTTGGCGATTTGACCCTCACCTCTCATTCTAATTCCAAAACGGCTTTCATTAAGACTACCACCATGACAGTCTTCAATTTGATTTAGAACAGAATCTTTTTTTCACTCTAAATGTACTTTCGTAATTTATTTAATTTTGTTGTACCTTCATGTGGTACTAACCAACAAAATTTGTTTTTATGAAGCGAAGAAAATTCCTCAAAAAAACTGCAGGTGCAACTGTAGCTTTTTCCATTGTTCCTAGTTATGTTTTAGGTAAAAATCATGTACCACCAAGTGATACTCTGTACGTAGCTTCTATTGGTGTTGGTGGTCGTGGTGCAGGAATCGTAAAAGGTCTTAGCTCTAACAAAAATGTAAAGTTTGTGGCACTATGCGATGTAGATGATAAGTTGGCTGAAGGGAGTTATAAAATGCACCCAAAGACAAAGAAGTATAAGGATTTTAGAAAGTTATATGACAATCATATAAATGAAATTGATGCATTTACCGTTGGCACCCCTGACCATACACATGCTGTAATTGCATTGCCATTTATGAGGGCAAAAAAACATGCATATGTAGAAAAACCACTCACCCACAATATACATGAAGCTCGTCTTATGGCCAATATTGCCAAAGAAACTGGCATAGTGACTCAAATGGGTAATCAAGGAAGTTCGAGTGATGGAATTAGAGAAGCACAAGAGTGGATAGATTCAGGTGTTATTGGAACTATCGAAAAAGTGGACTGCTGGACAAACAGACCCGTTTGGCCACAAGGGTTAAGAAATATTAATGAAGGTGAGCCCGTACCGTCACATCTTGATTGGGATCTTTGGTTAGGACCAGCTCAAAATAGACCGTATCATTCTGCTTATTTACCTTTTAAGTGGAGAGGATGGTGGGATTTTGGAACTGGTGGTCTTGGTGATATGGGTTGCCATATCATGGAAACACCGTTCAGAACTTTGGGTCTTGGTTATCCAAATGAAGCTGAAGCAAGTTGCACTACAGTTTGGGCTGGTGACTTTGTAGAGGCCAATTATAACAAAGCCTGTCCACCTTCTTCTATTGTTAGATTGAAATTTGATACTGAAAAACATGGCCAGGTTAATTTAAACTGGTATGATGGTGGCATAATGCCAGATTTACCAGATGAATTAAAAGACGGTGAGTTTATTGGTAACTGGAGTGGCGGTAGTGTTTTTTACGGCACTAAAGGTATGTTGGTTACGGATTGTTACTCAGGTAATCCGAGACTATTACCAAGTAGTACCATGAATTACTTCAAAAAACCGGAACCAACCTTACCACGAATTAAAAATGGATTAAACGGTCATATAGACAATTGGGTTGAAGCTTGTCTATCAGGTATTAAAACATCATCACCATTTGAATATGCCGGACCACTTACTGAGTCTGTTTTAATGGGTAATCTTGCCATAAAAGCATTTCAGTATAAAGTTTTAAAAGATGGCAAAAAACCAACTGATTGGGCACCTTTTGATTATCCTGGAAGAAGAAAACTTCTTTGGGATGGTGAAGCTATGAAAGTTACCAACTATGAAAAAGCTAATGAATGGGTAACACGTGATTACAGAAAAGGTTGGGAAGTTAAATAACTAAGCTCCTGGGAAATTTGCCTTACGTTTTTCTAAAAATGCCGTAGTACCTTCAGTAAAATCTTCTGTACCGAAACAATTGCCAAAGGACTCTATTTCCACGTCAAAACCATTGACGCCATCCTCATAATTTGCATTTATCGCTCTAATTGCTTCTGCAATAGCTACTGATGAATTACGCATTATTTTACCTGCTATTTTTTCGCATAATGGCAACAACTCCTCTTGCGGAACAACATGATTTACAAGTCCGTAATTTAATGCTTGATTTGCATCAATCATACCTGCTGTCATAACTATTTCCATTGCTCTTCCCTTGCCCACAAGTTGTGGTAAGCGCTGTGTACCACCATAGCCTGGTATTACTCCTAGAGAAACTTCAGGCAATCCCATTTTAGCATTATCACTTGCTACTCTAAAATGACAAGCCATAGCCAACTCTAACCCACCACCAAGGGCAAAACCATTTACAGCAGCAATTACTGGTGTGCTAAGATGCTCTACAAAATCAAATAGTAAAGCTTGACCTTGGGCTGCTAGTTTACCTCCTTCTTCAACATTGAAATCGGCAAATTCACTTATATCAGCTCCTGCAACAAAGGCTTTTTCACCACTACCAGTGATAATAATAACCTTGGTGGCAGAGTCATTATTTGCTTTATTAAAAGCCTCGTGCAACTCTTGAATTGTTGATTTGTTTAAGGCATTTAATTTATTTGATCTATTAATAGTAATAGTAGTTATCCCATTTGAAGATTGGGAAAGTATATTTGAATAGCTCATAGTATTATTCTTTAGGAAATGAAACTGTAAATGTAGTTCCCTTTCCAAATTGAGATGTAAAGTTAATACTTCCGTTGAAGGTTTCCACAATATTTTTTACCATAGCTAAACCAAGACCCATACCACTGGTTTTAGTAGTGAACTTTGGTTCAAAAATTTTGGATTTGGTTTCTTCGGTAATACCACTACCATTATCCTCTACAGTAATTTTCACCTCTTCGTCTTCAGAGAACACCCTCACATTTATTATAGGATTCTCAATATCGCTAGGTATCGCTTGAATACTGTTTTTAACCAAATTTGTAACTACTCGGATTAACTGGTTTCTATCAAACTTTGCAATAATCTCATCTGATTCTGCTTCAAAAGTAATATAGCCTTCATTAAAAATATCTAATGCCAATTTTACTATGCTTACAACATTAAGTTTTTCACTTTTCTGGGCAGGCATTTTAGCAAAATTCGAAAAGGCTGAAGCTATTGAGCTCATTGTGTCAATTTGCTGAATCAATGTCTTACTGTATTCATCAACTTTTTGATTAATGCCCTCATCATTTGGGTCAAACTGACGTTGAAAACTCTGAACACTTAAACGCATTGGTGTAAGTGGATTTTTAATTTCATGAGCTACTTGCTTTGCCATTTCGCGCCATGCCTGTTCACGCTCACTAGTGGCCAATTTTACAGCACTTGCTTCCAGCTCATCAATCATACCGTTGTATGAATTTACAAGGGTTTCTATTTCTTCGCTAGAACTTTTAATCTCAATCTTTTTGTTTCGTTTTTCTAAACGTAATTCATTCATTTTATCACTAATTGTTTTTAGTGATTTGGTTATGTATTTAGATATGAAATAGGCAAAAACAATAGCAGCTAATATCATAGCCAAATAGGCATAACTTAGGCGAAGCAAAAACTCATTCAATTCCCTATTTAGAAAGTCATCATTCTCTAAATAAGGTAGGTTTAAGATGGCTAAATTCTTAAACTTTTCATCCGTGATATATGAATATGACGATTGGAATGTCTGTCCATTTTCTTGAATTTTAACCACATGTCTGTGTTCTACAGTATTGGCTAATGCATTAAGGATTTCTGCATCTATACAAATTTCTGTAGTGTCCCTTTGAATTGTGCGCTTTGAGCTTTTAAGTAATTGTCCTTCGAGATCATAAAGATTTATTTGAAGGTTATGAATTGCATCTATATCAAAAATTTCATCCTTAAAAATCAGAGGTATGTTTTCTGTAGTAACTGGATAGGTGGTTTCCTTAATTGCAAAATTAATACTCTGCCTAATTGCCTTTTCCTTACGCTCTAAACGCTCTTTGTGATAATCTTTAGCCTCTTCATTATATTGGTAAATTGTAACGGCAGCAATTAGAATAGATGCTAATAATACAAGAAGTATCATGGCAATAAATATTCTAAATCTTAAAGAGAGTTTTTTAATCTTCATTAGTGATTATAATGCACTAAATATAGCAATAATCAAGCCAATTATGCGTCTGGGTTTTTTGCTCTGATATTTTTATAAATTCTAAATCCTAGCATTATTAATATTCCCAAAACCACTAATCCAATTATTCCGAAAATCCAATTAATTGTACTTTTTAAAATAACAAGAAAGACCACTGCAAATAATATAAATGTCGCACCTTCATTCCAGATGCGCATAAAGTTAGAACTCACCATTACCTCATCTCTTTGCAATTGTTTATAGTAGAAATGCGTTTTAAAATGATAAACAAAAAGTAAACCCACGAAGGTGAGCTTAACATGCATCCAACCTTGTTGAAACCAACTTGGCATTAAAATCATCAGCCAAATTGCGAATAAAGTGGATAAAATTGCTGAAGGCCAAGTAATAATAAACCAAAGGCGCTTGGCCATAAGTTTAAGTTGTTTACCCAATATTTCTTTATCTGGAGAGGGTTTATGGAATGCTTCTATCTGATATACAAATAAACGCGGTATATAAAACAAACCAGCAAACCAGGTGATGACAAAAATGAGATGTAGTGATTTTATATAATTGTAATACTCCATTTATTAATCCTCAATAAATAAATAGTTTAAATTCAAACCGTTAAACGCTTCATTAAATTCTTTTACCTCACTTTTAATAAGGTCATTAAATGTATTTAACTGTTTTTCTATTTTTTCAGTAAGCTCATTTTTTACGGCTATATCTTGCTCAGTCGGCGCAAAATCTCCCATTCTAACTAAAGAATTGAGGTGTCCTAACTTATTTGTAAGTCTTATTGGAAAGTTTAATGGGTCTTGGCCACTTCTGTTTTGCGTCTGGTATAACGCCTTTTCAATAACTGATAATTGCTCTGCCAAGGTTTTTGCTTTTTTAAGCAATTCTACAACATTATCATCTCCTTTATATTGTTTTTGAAACGCACTTAGCTGTGTATTAATATTTCTAATCTTCTTTATGGATTTGTGTGCTTCATCCATTGTCTTATTGACATCCTTTATAAAATCAAATTGAGTTTGCATATCTTCCAATGTGCTCTCAGCACGAGGATCTGTCAGTATTGTAAATGGTTGCGATTGCTCCTCTCCATTAACGTTTAGACTCACTATATAATTTCCAGGTACCGCTCTTGGTCCTTCTAAACTCGCCCACCATAAGATCATTCCCTTTAACCGTTCTGCGCCATCATAAGTCATATTCCAAACAAATTGATTCGCCCCTTTTTTGACGCTTAACTTGTCTTTTTTACTCACATTTGAAAATGTTTTAATCGTATCTCCTTTCTTATCAAAATAGGTAAGAGATATTTTATCATCCTCATTTACATCCTTTAAATTAAAATAGGTTATAACACCATTAGGATGGTTTGTCCCTGCAGTCTTACTCCCCTTTGTACTGCTACCACGCATTCTATAGGTGTCCTTTGGTTTAAACAAATGATTCCCTTTTACCTCATTATTAAAAAGCTGATGTATAACGGAAAGGTCATCTATCATCCAAAGGCTTCTTCCCTGAGTAGCTACAATAAGGTTATTGTCCTTAATTGTTAAATCTGTGATTGGTACAATTGGTAAATTTAATTGAAAAGGTTTCCATTCCTTACCGTCATTAAATGAAATATACATTCCTGTTTCAGTTCCTGCATATAATAACCCCTTTTGTTTTGGATCTTCCCTCAATACCCTCGTAAAGTGTTCTTCATTAATTCCGTTGGTTATTTTCTTCCAAGACTTACCATAGTCAGTTGTTTTATATAAATATGGCGCAAAATCTCCGGTTTTGTACTTTGTACCAGCAACATAGCAAGTCCCCTCATCAAACGCACTTGGTTCAATACTATTAATCATCATCCACTCTGGCATACCTTTTGGCGTAACATTATCCCAAGTCTTACCTCCATCTTGAGTAACATGGATTAAGCCATCATCACTACCTACCCATAACAACCCTTCTTTAAGCGGAGACTCCTGAGCGGCAAAAATAGTACAGTAGTATTCTACCGAAGTATTATCTTGAGTAATAGGTCCACCAGAAGATTTTAATTTTTCTGGATCATTTCTTGTTAAATCAGGACTAATAATATCCCAAGATTGACCTTCATTTTCTGTAACATGAACATGTTGTGAGAAAGTATATAATCTATCCGGATTGTGTTTTGAAAATACTATTGGGAAGTTCCACTGAAATCTGTATTTCATTCCTTCAGCTCCATGACCCATAGGATTATCTGGCCAAACATTTACAGCTCTTACGGTACCTGTCTTATGATTCACCCTAGTTAGAAATCCATCATAGCTACCACCATAAACAATATCATTATCTTCAGGATCTACTGCAATATGGGCAGACTCACCTCCAGCCGTGCTTTCCCAGTCATCTTCTGAAATTGATCTACCATCTGTTCTATGTGGTATTCTAATTGTAGAATTATCTTGTTGTGCCACATAAATCCTGTAAGGAAATGCGTTGTCTGTGGTTACTCGATAAAATTGAGAAGTTGGTTGGTTGTGATATGTGCTCCAAGTTTCAGCCCCATCGTAAGTAACCTGTGCCCCACCATCATCTCCAATTATCATTCTATTTGGGTCTTCCGGAGCAATCCATAAATCATGGTGATCACCATGTGGCGCTCGATAGTTCCCAAAGGTTCTTCCTCCATCTGTACTCTTATGATAGCTTACGTTTAGTACATAAACAGTATTGACATCTTTGGTGTCTGCATAAACTCTTGTGTAATACCAAGCACGTTGTCTTAATTTTCGTTCACTATTTACTTGATTCCAAGATTCTCCACCATCATCACTTCTATAAAGACCTCCTTTGTCTTTGTTTTCTACAATTGCCCAAACACGTTGACTGTTTACGGGAGAAACCGTTACTCCTATAATTCCTAAAATACCTTCAGGAAATCCTTTGTTTGTTGAAATTTCAGTCCAGGTTTCACCACTATCTGTACTCTTCCAAAGCGCTGAACCATCACCTCCCGAACTTAAACTATATGGAGTACGTTGTACCCTCCAGGTTGATGCGTATAAAATTCTAGGATTCGTTGGGTCAATTTGTAAATCTACAACACCTGAATGTGCATTCGAAAACAATACTTTGCGCCAAGATTTTCCACCATCTGTACTTTTATAAACACCTCTCTCCTGTGTTGGCTTATAAATATTACCCATTACACCAGCATACACAATATTATGGTTAGTAGGATGAATTGCAATTCTTGGTATATGCCTTGATTTTTCTAAACCTGATTTCGACCAAGTTTTACCGGCATCTACACTTTTCCAGACACCATAACCAGAGGATACATTACCTCGTACAGTTTTTTCGCCACCACCAACATAAATTACATTAGGATCACTCTTAGCAACGGTAATTGATCCTATACTACCACCAAAGTAACCATCCGAAATATTTTCCCATTGACGACCTCCATCAGTTGTTTTCCATATTCCACCACCAGCCGCACCAAAATAATAGAGATTCGGTTGATTAGGAACTCCAGTAACTGCTGCGCTTCTACCACCTCTAAACGGTCCAACAAGCCTGTACTCTAATGCAGAATAATCAGATTCTTGGATGTCTTGTGATTGAATGTTTAAACTAAAAAATGATAACAGTAAAACTGCAAAAAACGAAGAAACTTTCATTGTAAAAAAGGTTAATTATAGAATCCTAAAATTAAGAATTTAATATGATTCTGATTCCTTTGGCAATAAATTTAACGTCACCTCTCTGTGTAAAAAATACGCTGTCACAATTGTAGCAAGTATATCCGATACAGGAAATGCAATCCACACGCCTAACTCACCATAAAAATGAGGTAGAATGAAAATTAAAGGAATAAAGAAAAGGCCTTGTCTTAATAAAGTAAGTAATAATGCTGGAGTTGCCTTACCAATAGCTTGAAAATATGCTGCGCCTATTAATTGAATCGCTATAATTGGAGTCGCAGCAAATACCCATCGCATTGCTGGAGGTGTTTCTACTAATACTGCTTGGTCTTGAGTAAATAAGCTTGTGATAGCTTCAGGAAAAATCATTAAGAAAACAAAAACAATTCCCGCTAGTAAAGCCGCGTATTTTATGGCTGTCATTATTGTTTTCCGGACTCGGCTGTAATTTTCTGCCCCATAGTTATATCCTGCAATTGGTAAAAATCCTTGAGTAATTCCATAAACAGGAAACAAGGCAAACATTAACATTCTACCAACAATGGCGTAGGCTGTTACGGATGTTTCACCACCAAAATCAAACAAAATGTTATTCATCAACAAATACGTAACACTAACAACAGCCTGTCTGGATAATGTAACAAAACCTAAGCTCCCAATTTCTTTAATTATTGGAAAATTCAATTTGTAAAAACAATCTGTAATCTTTAGTTCTGAGTTTTTTGAAAGAAAAAACCAAAGGATAAAAGCTAGGCAAAGCACATAGGAACCTGTTGTTGCCCAAGCAGCACCATGCATTCCGAAATCAAATATTCTGATAAGAATATAATCTAAAACCAAATTACCAATTGATGGAATCATCATCGCATACATGGCAAATTTAGGTTTACCTTCTGCTCTGATAACTGTATTGCCCATCATACAAAGCGCTAAAAACGGAATACCATAAAGTACAATAACATAATATACCTTGGCAGGTTCAAAAATTGCACCTTTACCACCAAATGCAGGAATTATACTATCAACAAATAATAAACCTGGGATTACTAATGCGACAGTTAATAATAAAGTGAGCGTTATTTGGTTGCCAAAAGTTGTAAGCGCCTTTTTACGATTATTAGCACCAAGTGCTCTGGAGATAATAGATGACCCTCCAATCCCAATGGCCATTCCTAAAGCCGCAATAAAAAATGAAACTGGCAATACAACATTAATTGCTGCAATAGCTACAGATCCTATCCAATTACCAACAAAAATGGTATCTACAAGAATATTTAAGGACATTACTAAAATACCTATAGAAGCTGGAACTGCCTGCTTTATAAGTAATTTACCAATGGGTTGATGTCCTAAATCTTGAGAGGTCACTTTAGCCATTAGGCAATTACAGTTTCAGTGGCAATCCACTCCTTTGTAATATTAGAAAGTACTTGAGCAAAATCATCTCGTTCATTTAGGCAAGGAATAACAGTAAATTCCTCTCCACCAACTTCGTGAAATATTTCTTCCCCTTCCATAGCAATTTCTTCAAGGGTTTCTAAACAATCACTAACAAAAGCCGGTGTTACAATAGCCATTTTCTTAATACCCTCTTTACCCATTCGCTCAATTGTGCGATCCGTATATGGTTTTAACCATGGATCAAAGCCTAATCTAGATTGAAACGTTGTAGAATAAGTTCTGTTCTTTAAGCCTAATTTTTTAGCAACATTTATCGTAGTAATTTCACATTGATGACGGTAGCAAAACTCATGCTGTAGACTACCCTTTTTAAAACAACACTTGCCATCCATTTTACAATTACCGTTAGTCACATCACTTTTTCTAATATGACGCTCTGGAACACCATGATAACTAAAGAGGATATGTTCATAATCCAAGTCCTCAAGCTTTTCAGCTATACTCGCAGATAGCACATCAATATAATCTTGCCTATTATAAAACGCAGGTGTGCGTGTAATTTTTACTTGCGGAAAATATTTTGAAACCAGTTCATCTACTTTTACGTCAATGGTTTCAGTGGTAGCCATAGCAAACTGAGGATATAATGGAATGGTTTTAATTTCTGTACATCCTTTATCTACCAATTCCTGAAGACCTTTCTTTATAGTCATACTCCCATAGCGCATAGCTAAAGCCACTGGCACATCCAATTGGTTCTGAACTTTTTCTTGAAGTCTTTCTGACAAAACAATTAATGGCGAACCCTCATCCCACCAGATCTTTTTGTATGCCTTTGCAGAAGCTTTTGGCCTTGTATTGAGAATTATTCCTTTTACCAAAAGAGTACGTGCCCAATGTGGTACATCAATCACACGTTCGTCCATTAAAAATTCTCCTAAATATCTTTTTACATCCTTAGGTTTTGGACTATCTGGCGAACCAAGATTTACTAATAATATTCCTTTTTTCATTTTATTTTTTCGCGATGTAAAAATACAACTCAATTACCCAAAATTAATTAGATTTAATTGTATTTTAATATTGTTCTATAGATTAATTCTTTTGGCCATTTGTACTACTGACATAGCGTTTTGGTGTAGTCCCAAATTTCTTTTTAAACGCTGCAATAAAATGACTGGCTGTACTATAACCAACTTTTAGCCCAACCTCATTTACGTTGAATTCTCCAGATTCAAGTAATTTTCGGGCAACTTCCATTTTATAATCAAACAAAAAACCATAAACTGTATCGCCATAAATTTGTTTAAATCCTTCTTTCAATTTTTTAAGGCTTAAATCTACTTCTGTAGCTAAGTCTTTAAGTGTTGGTGGTTCTGCCATTCTTGAAACAACAATATCCTTTGCTCTTTTTAGTTTTGCTACATTGACTTCATCAACTAAAAAAGGACACTGTTCTACATCTGCATCTTCACTTCTATTAAAATAATGGCTTAATAACTCGTACACTTTACCTTTAAAATATAGTGGTTTTACAGATGTATTAAGGTTATAACTAATCATTTGATTTAATACCACGGCCATCGATGGATTTATTTTGCCATCATTGTAATATTTTTTGTCCTTGTTTTCATCAGTTAAAAAAGTAACGTAGTTGGCATCCTTTGAAAATAAATTATGAAATTTCTCGATAGAAATAACAGCAGATACAATCCAAGAGTGTGGCTGAAGTTCTACATGTATAGGTAAATTTCGCTGTGGATTGTAAAGCAATAAAGAGGTTTCTTCATTGATATTTAATTTGTAATTACCTTGATTAAAAACAAATACAGCTAATCCCTTAGTGCAAAAATGAAATTGTAAATAACTACTATCTATATCACGTTCAAGAATTTCAACATCATTATTTTCATTTTTATGTATTAGTACAAAAAAACCATCTTCTAAAAACGTTTCTTCAAAAGTACCTCTAGCGACACTTTTTGAAGTCGAAATATTTAAATTCATTTTTTCTGTTATTTAGATTCGTTCTAAACAAAAAGGTAAAAAACCCTTTAATCAATGCAAAAATATGACAATTATCATATTTTTATAAAAAAGAAACTTAAAAACCCACAAACGACATTTAAAGTTCCTCTAGCGTTATTTTTTTGATAGTAACAAAATTATTTTTGCCTTGTTACTTTACAAGCCAGGTAAACGAGCGAATGCAACAACAAAAAAGTACACATTTTTATGCGATTGGCCTCAGTTATTTAAAAGCTGATGCAGAAGTGCGTGGTCATTTTAGCCTAAGTGTTACTGCCAAAAATAATCTGTTGATCCAGGCTAAAGATAATGGTATTAAAAGTCTTGTTGTTGTTTCTACATGCAATAGGACCGAGCTTTACGGTTTTGCGGAGCATCCATATCAGCTGATTCATTTACTTTGTGAAAACACCAAGGGTACTGTAGAAGAATTTCAAGAAGTGGCCTATGTTTATAAAAATAAAGAGGCAATAAACCATATATTGAGAGTGGGTTCTGGTTTAGACAGTCAAATTCTAGGAGATTTTGAAATCATTAGTCAAATAAAGGTTAGTGCTAGACAATCAAAAAAACAAGGATTATTAAATTCATTTACAGAGCGACTAATCAATTCAGTTATACAAGCGAGTAAAAGGATTAAAACAGAAACAGAGTTGTCATCAGGTGCGACGTCAGTTTCGTTCGCCTCAGTTCAATATATCATGAATAATGTTCAGGATATTGCTGACAAAAATATATTGCTTTTTGGTACAGGTAAAATCGGAAGAAATACCTGTGAGAATTTAATTAAGCATACTAAGAACTCTCATATAACTTTAATTAATAGAACTAAAACCAAAGCCGAAGAAGTTGGGGGGAAATTTAATCTTATTGTTAAAGATTATGTGGAGTTACAGTCAGAAATTAATAATTCTGATATCGTAATTGTAGCAACTGGCGCACAAGATCCTACCGTTTTCAAAAACCTTATTTCTACAAATCGTCCGTTATTAATATTGGATTTGTCTATTCCAAAAAACGTTAACGAGGATGTGAAAGATCTTCAAAATGTATCATTAGTTCATATGGATGATTTAGCAAGGATTACAGATGATACTTTAGAAAAACGGAAAGCCTATATTCCTCAGGCAGAGTCTATTATTTCTGAGATCATGGGAGAATTTAACGTTTGGTTAGATACTCTAAAATTTGTCCCTACTATACAAGCAATTAAACATAAATTGACACATCTTAAAAATTCAGAACTAAATTCTCAACGAAAAAAAATTGCTGATTTTAATGAAGATCAAGCGGAATTGATTTCAAATAATATCATTCAAAAGATCACAAATCAGTTTGCACATCACTTACGTGAAGACAACAGTTCATCAGACGAAAGCATTGAGCTTATCAAAAAAATATTCCAGTTAGAAACTACCGATAATGTCTAAAATAATTCGCATTGGCACTCGAGAGAGTAAACTCGCTATGTGGCAGGCTAAAACCGTACAATCACTTCTTGAAAAACTTGGTCACAAAACGGTATTAGTCCCAATAAAATCAACTGGAGATATTGTTCTAGACAAACCACTTTATGAGCTTGGTATAACGGGTATATTTACCAAAACATTAGATATTGCAATGCTCAATGAAGATATTGATATAGCAGTACACTCTTTAAAAGATGTACCCACGCAATTGCCAAAAGGAATTGTACAAGCGGCAGTAATAAAACGTGGTAATGTTAATGATACGCTTGTTTATAAAAACAATGAAGAATTTCTTTCTGCTAAGGATGCTATTGTTGCCACAGGTAGTTTACGCCGACGTGCACAATGGCTAAATCGATATCCAACGCATACCGTTGTTGGGCTTCGTGGTAATGTTAACTCTCGATTAGAAAAACTCGAAAACAATAATTGGAACGCTGCAATATTTGCGGCGGCTGGTATCGGCAGGCTAAATATTAAGCCTGAAAATGCTATTAATCTACATTGGATGATTCCGGCACCAGCTCAAGGTGCTGTCATGATAACCGCTTTAGAAAGTGATGAGGGAATTCGAACAATTTGTTCAGAAATTAACCATGAGGAAACAGAAATTTGTACAACAATTGAAAGAAAGTTTTTAAGACAACTTGAAGGCGGGTGCACGGCTCCAATAGGTGCTTTAGCATATATTAAAAATGAAGAGGTAAATTTCAAAGGAATCTTATTAAGTAAAGACGGTTCAAAAAAAATAGAAGTCTCAAAAGTGGTTCCGCTTGGCGAGCATTCAGATATTGGTGAATTTTGTGCTGACTATATAATTGGTAAAGGCGGTAAAACATTGATGGATCAATTGCAGCGTGGTGACAGAAAAACCAATATATACTCTACTAAAAAATTAACGGATGGGCAGTTGCAGTTATTTCATAATAATGTTACTGCTGATAGTAATGATGCCATAAAAATTAGTCTTAACCGTATTCCTAAAAGTGTAGTCAGAAAAGAGATTGAAAATGTAATCATTACCAGTAAAAATGGTGTAGAAGCCCTACTACATAATTTTGTGCCTGCAGAACTTCAATTTAAAAATATCTATTGCGTTGGAAGACGCACAAAGAGAATGATTGAAAAACGCATTGGTAATGTAAAGCATATTGAAGCAAACGCTAAAAATTTAGCTGAACACCTTGTGAATTACATGGAAGGCAAAGAAGTCACTTATTTCTGTAGTGATTTAAGATTAGACGACCTGCCAAATATCTTAGTAGAAAATAACATAACCGTTAATGAAGTAGAAGCTTATCAAACGAAATACAATGCAGATAAGGTTGAGAGCAATCTTGACGGAGTAATGTTTTATAGCCCATCAACCGTTGAAAGCTATTTAAAACAAAACAAGGCTTCTGGTATTGCATTTTGTATCGGTGAAACTACAGCCAAAGTAGCAAATCAATTTTTCGAGGATGTGAGAATAGCAAAAGTCCCTACAGTAGAAAGTGTGATTGAGCTGGTGAATGAAAATTATGTTTAATAACTATGATTAAGAACGATTTATATCTAAGAGCATTAAAAGGTGAAACTGTTGAACGGCCTCCTGTATGGGTGATGCGTCAAGCAGGACGTTATTTGCCTGAATTCATGGAGATAAAGGCTAAATATGATTTCTTTACAAGATGTAGAACACCAGAACTTGCAAGTGAGATTACTGTTCAACCTATTAGGCGATATGGTATGGATGCGGCAATTTTATTTAGTGATATTTTGGTTATCCCTCAAGCCATGAACATAGAGGTAGAAATGAAACCAAATTTTGGTCCATATTTACCAAATCCTGTTCATAATCAAAAGGATGTAGACAATGTCATTATTCCAGATGTAAAAGTAGAATTAGACTACGTGATGCAAGCCATTAAAGCTACTAAGGAATTATTGAATGACGAGATTCCTTTAATTGGCTTTGCGGGATCACCATGGACCATTTTATGCTATTGCGTACAAGGCCAAGGCAGTAAAAATTTTGATAAGGCCAAAGAATTTTGTTTTACCAATCCTCTAGCAGCACATCAACTGTTGCAAAAAATTACTGATACAACAATTGCATATCTAAAGGCAAAAGTAGAGGCAGGATGCGATGCGGTGCAGATTTTCGATTCTTGGGGTGGCATGTTATCTCCAGTTGATTATCAAGAATTCTCGTGGAAGTATATTAATCAAATTATAGAGGCGTTGAAGGATAACGCTCCAGTTATTGCTTTTGGTAAAGGATGTTGGTTTGCTCTTGAAGAAATGGCAAAATCCAATGTATCAGCATTGGGAATAGACTGGACTTGTTCAGCTAGAAATGCGCGCTATTTAACAGGTGGTAACATTACTCTACAAGGTAATTTTGATCCTACAAGATTATTTTCTCCACCTTCTGAAATAAAAAAAATGGTTCACCAAATGATTAACGAATTTGGTAAAGACAAATACATTGTAAATTTAGGTCACGGTATTTTACCTAATATCCCATTAGATAATGTCAAGGCATTTATTGACGCAGTGAAAGAATATTATGTTTAAAAACATTCTAAAAGGATTAGAAGCTTACTCAGGCACATTTGCACTAATTTCTAAATTGAAGCTATGGAAATACTTTGCTATTCCAATTGTTATAAGCATTGTAACTTCACTTACAATTGGAGTGACGGCATATGGTCTATCAGATAATATTGGTAGATTTATTTCAAGTATTTGGCCATGGGACTTTGGTAAAGAAACATTTACTTCTATTTCTACATTTATTGGAGCTATAGTGATAATTGCTATCGGTTTGATCCTGTATAAACATATAATTATGGCGCTATCTGCACCATTTATGAGTCCCGTTTCAGAAAAAATTGAAACACACCTAACAGGAATTGAAAAGCATCAACACCGCAACACAACTTTTGGACAACAATTATGGAGAGGTATAAGAATTAACCTGAGAAATCTAGGAAAAGAGTTGTTGATTACCATCCCAATCTTAATGTTAAAGTTTATTCCGGTAATTAATATTTTCTCAACAGTCCTTTTATTTTTAGTGCAGGCCTATTATGCTGGTTTCGGTAATATGGACTACACCCTAGAACGCCATTTTAAATATGGTGAAAGTGTTCAATTTGTCAGAAAATATCGAGGAATTGCCATTGGCAACGGAATCGTATTCATCCTATTATTATTAGTGCCTATTATTGGTATAATACTGGTCTTACCATTAAGTGTTACAGCAGCATCACTTAAAACTGTCACCTTGCTCAAGGAAGAAAGAAGGCTGAATAATTCAGAAATTAAAGTTTTATGACAGCACAATTTGATGGTTTCGAAATTAACCCAATTCATGAAGGTGACGCATGGAAAATTTGTACTTTTATTGTTGCAAATACAGACCGTCTTAAACGTTACTTCCCAAAAACCTTGGAGCAAAATTTAACACCGACATTATCACAGATTTTTGTTGAGAAAAAAGTTAAGCAGTTTCAAAATAGAGAAGAGTTTCTGTTTATGCTCAAAGCGTCAGAAACAAGAGCGTTAGCTGGATTAATTTACCTCAAGGAACTAAACTGGAAAACCAAGCAGGGAGAATATGCATATTGTATAGGTTATCCCTTTAAAGGCAATGGACTAATTACAAAAGCTATTAAGGTTTTAAACGAATATGCATTAAATGTACTTCAACTTGAAACATTACAAATAATAGCAAATAAAGACAACCAATCTAGTATAGATGTAGCCTTAAATAATGGTTTTAAATGGCAAAAAACACTTTTAAATGGGTTTACTCCTCCCGGAGAATCGCCATTAGATATGGAGTTGTTTGAATTATATAAAAACTAGGTTTTGAAGGATAAATTTTTCAATTACATACATGAATTACAAGATACGATTACCTCAAAACTTGAGGCAATTGACGGTAAAGCGACATTTCAAGAAGATATTTGGAAACGTCCTGAAGGTGGTGGTGGACGAACACGTGTAATCCAAAACGGTAACGTCTTCGAAAAAGGAGGTGTGAATATTTCTGGAGTACACGGAAACCTGCCAAACAGTATGCAAGCCTATTTTGGTGTTAAAGATGCTGATTTTTTTGCTTGCGGTCTTAGTTTAGTACTGCACCCTAAAAACCCAATGGTGCCAACAGCGCACGGCAATTGGAGGTATTTTGAAATGTACAATAAGAATGGAGATATTGTAGACCAATGGTTTGGAGGTGGTCAAGATTTAACGCCATATTATTTGTTTGATGAGGATGCTAAACATTTCCATCAAGTATGTAAATCAGCCTGTGATAAACATAGCCTAGATTTCTACCCGAAATACAAAAAACGTTGTGATGAATACTTTTACAACTCGCATCGTAATGAAGCACGTGGTATAGGTGGTTTGTTCTTCGACTATTGCAAAAAGTCAGAATCAATGACCATGCAAAATTGGTATGATTTTGTAACTGATGTAGGTGATAGTTTCCTAGAAGCCTTTGTGCCAATTGTAGAAAAACGAAAGGAACTTGATTATTCCAAAGAACAACGTGATTGGCAAGAAATAAGACGTGGTCGCTATGTTGAGTTTAATTTAGTCCACGATAAAGGCACTTTGTTTGGTTTAAAAACGAATGGGCGTATTGAAAGTATACTTATGAGCTTACCACCACAGGTGCAGTGGGTTTATGATCACCATCCTGCTGAAGGTAGTGAAGAAGAAAAATTAATTAAGGTATTGCAAGAACCTAAAAACTGGATATAATTATGTTTCCAATTAGAAGAAATAGAAGGTTAAGAACAACTGAGGCTATCAGAAGTCTAGTTAGAGAAACCATTATCTCACCCAATGATTTTTTAGTTCCATTGTTTGTCGTTGAAGGCCAAGGAATAAAAGAAGAAATTGCATCCATGCCAAATTACTATCGATATAGTTTGGATCTGTTGAAAGATGAAATAAAGACATTATGGAGCTTGGGATTAAAATCTGTATTGCTTTTTGTTAAAGTTGACGACGCTTTAAAAGACAACAAAGGAACTGAAGCGTTAAATCCAAATGGCTTAATGCAACGAGCTATAAAAACCGTAAAGTCAGTTTGCCCAGAAATATTGGTTATGACAGATGTGGCTCTCGATCCTTTTTCTTCCTATGGCCATGATGGTATTATTGAACATGGAAAAATTGTAAACGATGCCACTGTAGAAGTTTTAGCGGAAATGAGTATTTCACATGCTGAAGCTGGAGCTGATTTTGTGGCACCAAGTGATATGATGGATGGTCGTATCCTCGGAATACGTGAAGGGCTAGACCAATCAAACTTTATTGATGTTGGCATAATGAGTTATTCTGCCAAATATGCATCATCATTTTATGGCCCATTTAGAGACGCTTTGGATTCAGCACCTGTGGATCTTCAAAATATCCCAAAAGACAAGAAAACTTATCAAATGGATTTTGCCAACAGAGATGAGGCCATCAGAGAGACTGAAATGGACATAAACGAGGGTGCTGATATAGTCATGGTGAAACCAGGATTGTGTTATTTAGATATTGTGAGAGATATTAGAAATTTGTTCGACATACCAATTGCCGTTTATCAAGTTTCTGGTGAGTACGCCATGTTAAAAGCAGCTTCAGAAAAGGGATGGTTAGATCATGATAGTGTTATGCTAGAACAAGTCACATCTATTAAACGTGCAGGAGCAGATATTATAGCAAGTTATTTTGCAAAAGATGTAGTAAAATTGATTTCGTAAATTAGTACCAAATAAATGACTATACCTTAATGGGCTTACTTATATTTTACGCCATTATTTCTATTTTCTTTTCATTCTTATGCTCCATATTAGAGGCTGTACTATTAAGTATTACAACGACGTTTATTAATGTAAAAAAGAAAGAAGGTAAAGTATATTCAGATTCTCTAGAGGAATTAAAAAAAGACGTAGATCGGCCTTTAATTGCAATTCTAACCTTAAATACTATTGCACATACTGTTGGTGCAATTTTAGTGGGTGTACAAGCAAAAGTAGCTTATGCGGAATTATATGGTGCAACAACAAGAAGTATTCTGGGAATAGAATTTACAGAAGATGTCATGGTTGGTGTAGTATCTACCGTGATGACTATTTTAATACTAGTAGCTTCTGAAATTATTCCAAAAACCATTGGTGCCACTTATTGGAAACAACTTGCCAATTTCACATCCAAAGCTTTAAATGTTTTAATTTTTCCACTTAAGTGGACTGGGATTTTATGGTTGCTACAATTAACAACCAAATTAATTGGTGGTAAGGGTCATGGGAGTGTTTTAAGCAGAGAAGGATTTGTTGCTATGGCTGATATAGCACAAGAAGAAGGTGTTTTTGAGGAAAGTGAAAGTAAAGTCATTAAAAATTTATTGACGTTCAAGGAGGTACGCGCTAAGGATGTAATGACCCCTAGAACTGTCATGAAAACCGAAAATGAAAGTACGAGTATAGAAGCATTCTTTGAAATAAATCAGAATATTAGATTTTCTAGAATTCCAGTTTATACTGAAGAAGCAGATAATATTACAGGTTTGGTTTTAAAAGATGAGGTGTTTAAAGAAATGGCATTAGGAAATGGCGCTAAACCTCTATCAGAAATTAAGAGGAATATAATCATAGTTAATCGAAGTATGCCTATTCCTACGTTGTTTGAACAGTTAGTTGAAAGCAGAAATCATATGGCTCTTGTTGTAGATGAATATGGCTCTGTAAGTGGTTTAGTTACCATGGAAGACGTCATTGAAACACTTCTTGGTCTTGAAATTATGGATGAGAGTGACAATGTATCTGACCTTCAATTACTGGCTAGAAAAAGTTGGGAGACAAGAGCGAAACGCCTTGGGCTAATTGAAAATGATAATTTAAAAAAATAATGCCTAGTTGTATTATTGAAACACCAATTGGTTTTGCCAAGATTATTGGTGATAAAAATGGAATTTCTTCAGTTACATTAACTTCAAAAAAAGTAAAATCAGATAGTATTCCATATGAATTACTAGATTGTGTAATTCAGCTGAAAGCTTATTTTAAAGAAGATTTACAATCTTTCAATTTAAATATTAATCCTGAAGGAACAGCATTTCAAAAATCAGTATGGAAACAGCTTCAAACCATACCTTATGGCAAGACTATTTCTTACTTAGAATTATCAAAACAGCTTGGCGATGTTAAAGCTATCAGAGCTGTTGCAAATGCAAATGGGAAAAATCCGCTTTGGGTAATCATTCCGTGCCACAGAGTCATTGGATCTGATGAAAGTTTAACAGGGTATGCAGGAGGTCTCTGTAGAAAACAATGGCTTATAAACCATGAGAGTAATAACAAACAACAAAGTTTATTTTAATGTATAAGTCTGGAACAAAACTTTTAAAAAAGTACTTTAAAGTATCTACGATATATAAATACGGGTTCAATTGGTCCCCCATGTATAGACGAACCACGGCTAAAATTGTAGACGTGAGTGATGATTTGTTATATATAAAAATAAGACTCAAATTAAATTGGAAAAATCGCAATTATGCAGGTACCATGTTTGGTGGAAGCATGTTGGCAGCAACAGACCCAATTTATATGATTCAACTATTGCAAATACTTGGTGATCAATATATTGTTTGGGACAAAGCTGTTGATGCTAAATATAAAAAACCTGGCAAAGGAACTATTTATGGTGAATTTATATTTACCAAAGAGGAGATTGATAGCATCAAAAAAACTGTACATGAAAAAAATCACATGGATCTCACTAAAACTATGAGTTTAGTAGATGCCGAAAAGAATATAATTGCAACATTCAATAAAACCCTATACATTGCAGATAAAGACTTTTATAAGAATAAACTTAAAAGTCGAAAACAATAACTCTAAGCTTTTTCAAACATGAAATTTCTAAAAAAGTCTCTTAAATTCTTACTTATACTTTTAGTTGTTGTCGTTGGGCTACTCTATATCACTGATACGGATTATCTTTTAAAAGCAGTCCGTACCATATACATGAGAGGCCATACAACTGCCTATTTAGAAGATTACAAACATTTTGATAATCAAAAAATTGAAGCAAGCGATAATCCCCAACCATGGTCAAATCACAAGGATTACAACAGTGCCAAACCAACTAAAAGGCTTATAAAAGCTAATAAAGATTGGGGAACAATTGCTTATGTAATCATAAAAAATGATAGCATATGGTATGAAGAATATTATGATGGTTTTGGCGAAGATTCTAAATCCAATTCATTTTCTATGGTAAAAAGTTATGTCTCTGGTTTAATGGGTAAAGCGATTCAAGATGGTTATATAAAAAGCTTGGATCAGCCTGTTTGTGATTTCCTTCCTGCTTTTTGTGAGGGTGATGCGGCAAAGATGACCGTTGGTGATTTATCTAGCATGGCCTCTGGCACTAATTGGGACGAAGCCTATTACTCGCCATTATCTATTACAACACGTGCTTATTTCGATGATGATCTGGCCAAGGTAATGAATGGTTTAAAAATGGAAAAAGAACCTGGTAAAGCCTTTAAATATGCAAGTGGTGACACCCAGATGCTTGCAATGGTAATTGAAGAGGCTACTGGTAAAAAACTTTATAATTATTTAGAAGAGAGCTTTTGGAAACCTCTAGGTAGTGAGAATGATGTGCTATGGCAAGTAGATAGTGAGGATCATGATTTAGTAAAAGCTTATTGTTGCATAGCCGGTAATGCAAAAGATTTTGCGCGTTTTGGCAAGCTTTACAAGGACTATGGGAAATGGAATGGCCAACAAATCTTAGACTCCAGTTTTGTAGCAAAATCAATTACGCCAAGATTTTCAGAAAGTCCTGAGTATGGTTATGGTTGGTGGCTTAAAGATGTAAATGATAAAAACTTTAAAATGATGAGAGGGCATTTAGGACAATATGTTATTGTACAGCCTGAAGATAATATCATTATTGTTAGATTAGGTCATCAAAAGTCACCAGATAGTGATATTGGCCAGTTTACTAAAGACATTACACTATACATAGAGGAAGCTTATAAAATGCTTGATTTATGATTAGTAAACTAAATCTAGAAAACATATTATTCCTAGATATTGAAACAGTTCCTGAGACTGAAAACTACTCTGATTTAGATCTAACAAAACAAGAGTTGTGGGAAACTAAATCACGATATCAACGAAAAGAAGAATATACAGCCGAGGAATTCTATAATAGGGCTGGTATATGGGCTGAATTTGGTAAAATCATTTGTATATCTGTCGGATATTTTAAACTAGAAGGTGATATAAGGACATTCAGAGTGACTTCATTTTATGGTAATGAAATAAAAATATTGAAGGATTTTAAAGATCTGGTAATTTCACATTTTAGTCAAAATAAACATCTGTTATGTGCTCATAATGGTAAAGAATTCGATTTTCCATATATAGCACGACGTATGATAATTCATAATATAGAATTACCATACAAACTCAACCTGTTTGGAAAAAAACCGTGGGAAGTACCTCATTTAGATACACTTGAGTTGTGGAAATTTGGAGATTATAAAACTTATACCTCTCTTAAGCTTTTAACCAAGGTTTTAGGCATTCCTTCTCCAAAGGATGATATTGATGGTAGTGAAGTCTATCGTGTTTATTACCAAGAAGAAAATATAGATAGAATAATAAAATACTGTGAGAAAGATACTGTTGCAGTAGCTCAAATCTTATTGAGGCTTAGAGGTGATGAGCTACTTCATGAAAATGAAATAAAACATATATAAAAAACCCAAAAGATTCACTTCTGGGTTTTTTATTGGGTTATTATTTATTAGTTCTTAATAAACTTCTTTGTTATTATTTCATCACCATCATTAACTTTAATGAAATATACACCTCCATCTAATTTCGAAACATTTATTGAACCAGCGGTTTTACCTTTAAGCACTGTCTTACCAACTATATCAATGATTGAATAACCAAAGGTCTCTACTCCAGAAACTTCAATATTCATTATATTACCCTTAACTGGGTTAGGATAAATTGAAATATCAAATTCAGATAATTCTTCTGGTTCTCCATATCCAACAATTTCTAGTTTATCCTTACGCCCTCTGGAACTAATCGTTAAACCAGTAATTGTCACTTGATCTATAAATATCTGGTCATTATTCCCTGAAGCATCACACTGGAATCTAAATCCAGAATTCACTGCGAAGTTATACTGGGAGGGTGTAATACTGACTGTGGCATTGTAGAAAGTGTTATTATTAATATTTACACCTCTTGTCCAAGTCTCCACAGTAAACCAAGAAGATCCATCAAAGAATCGAAGCCAGAAATCTTCCCCATTCTCCATACTTCTAACGTAGAAATAAAAATCAACTTCAATTGTACTAAATGAACTTACATCAATATTGTTTAATGTCATTGATGAAGCTACTCCAGAATTGTCTCTAATTCTAATTGAATATTGTCCTTCAAATGATCTCACTTCATCAAGACGTCTAGCACAATCTGATCCCCCATCTATCCAACTATCCAATCCAGTTTCAAAATACCCTTCATTTAGAATAACATCAGTTGGGCTACAAGGTGCGCAAGAACCTCCACAATCAATACCAGTTTCATCTCCGTTTTGAATACCATCATTACAAGTTGGTGCAACTGAGACATTTATTGTGCGTGTAACTTCGTTAGCGGCATTCCCAGCGGCATCACTAACATTATAGGTAACAAGATATGTGCCAACGGCGTTAGTATCTACAACGTCACCACCAATAACAATATTCGCCGTGATATCTCCATCAATATTGTCAGTAGCTGTAGCACCTAACTCGGTATAGGTATCTCCTTCAATCAAGTCAATAACAGATGAACCATTTAAGGTTATCACTGGTATCGTTGTATCTGGATTTACAGTTACTGTTCTAGTTACTTGAGTTGCAGTATTGCCCGCAGCATCACTAACATTATAGGTTATGATATAAGTTCCTGCTGTATTTGAATCAACAGTATCACCACCAACAACTATATTTGCGGTAATATCGCCATCGACATTATCTGTTGCTGTTGCGCCTGGTTCAGAGAATGAATCACCTAACTCTAAACTTATACTAGAAGCCCCTATTAAGGTAATTACTGGAGCTGTGGTATCAAGAATTACATTGACTGTTCTTACAACCTCAGTGGCAGCATTTCCAGCATCGTCACTTACATTATAAGTCACTAAATATGTACCTGCTGTATTACCATCAACTACATCACCACCGATAACAATATTAGCAGAAATATCTCCGTCAATATTATCTGTGGCCGTTGCACCCAATTCAGTATAGGTATCTCCAACATTTAAGTTAACTGTTGACGCTCCATTCAAAGTGATTACTGGTGCCGTAGTATCTGGAATCACATTAACAGTTCTGACCACCTCATTGGCAGTATTTCCTGCAGCATCACTTACATTATATGTAACCAAATATGTACCGGCGACTGACGTATTTACTACATCACCACCAATAACGATTGAACCCGTAAGGTCTCCATCTACATTGTCAGTGGCAGTTGCACCTTGTTCTGTATAAGTATCTCCAACGTTTAAATCCAAGTTAGAAACGCCGTTCAGTGTGATAACAGGTGGTGTAACATCTGAGCCAGAAAGCGTACCAACGGTAATCACTTGATCTATATATACCTGGTCATTATTACCTGACGCATCACAGCGTAATCTAAACTGTGCACTTGGCCCAAATGAGAATTGCGAGTTGGTCACGGTAACCGAATCATTAAAGAAATTACGATTGGTAAAATCCGTTCCACTTACATACGTAGCAACCGTTGTCCACCCAGAACCATCATTAAATTGTAACCAAAAATCCTCGCCATTCTCCATACTAACAGGATAATAGAAAAAGCTAATCTCAACACTTTCGTAATCAGAGAGATCATATGTTGGTGACGTCATTGAAGACGCTGTTCCTGAATTATCTCGTATCCTTATAGACCATATCCCTTCATAAGAATTTGTGGTTTGAACTCTCGCCACATCACTACCCCCGTCTGTCCAACCATCTAATCCGGTTTCAAAAAATCCTTCATTTAAAGTAGATGTTGCGCATGGTGCACAAGATGAGCCACCACAATCTACTCCAGTCTCATCACCGTTTTGAATGCCATCACTACATGTTGGTGCTGAAAGCGTAGTCTCATTAACTATATTACTTTGTGGAGAACTATTGCCTGCCACATCATTAGCAATAACATAAAAACTGTATGTAGTGCTTTCAGAAAGCCCTGTTACTTGTACACTCGTACCAATAACATTTGCAATCTGTACACCGTCCTGATAAACGTCATAATTAGAAACTCCAACATTATCAGTTGCAGCTGTCCAATTCAAATCGGTACTGGTTTCTGTAGTATTTGAAGCTGTTAAATCAGTAGGAGAAGATGGGGCCTCTTCATCAGGACCTGCCGCTTGTATTATGATCGTATAATCTTCAACGTCCCCATACTGAAATGAATCACAAGGCCCAACATTGGCGTTATAGCTTAATGTCACTCGCATTCTTGTAGAATTCTCAACGGCATTTGTGGGTACAGTAAAGCTACCACTTACAGGAGTTGCCTGTGTCGGAGCTTGAGTGAAAACCTGTTCGCCAGCATCAGAAAAATCTCCATCACGGTTATAATCAATCCAAACGGAATATCCTTCACTATAAACTGTACCTGTCCAAGTAGGCGTAATGGTAACAGAATATTGAGTTCCTTTGGTCAATGAAGTTGAAATATTTGTAAAATCTGAATAAAATTGTGCACCAGATGAATTATCAATTGTATTTAGTTGAAGTCTGCTGATATATTCGTCATTAACATTTGTACTTGCTGAATCACAATAATTCAATTGGACATCTGTAGTAGTGAAATTTACTAAACCACTGTAAGCTGAAGTTGCACCACCAGAACACGTACTTCTTACTTGTGCTTCATATTGTGTCAATGCAGTTAGACTTGATAATGAAGAAGAGATTCCTGTAACTGATTCGGTTGTCCAAGTTGATGTCCCTACTTCTCTAAATCTTAAATCATAGCTCGCGCCAGGTACAGCATTCCAACTTAACGTAGCCGTTGTAGTTGCAACATTTGATGCTACTAATCCTGTAGGTATGGTAGCATTACATACAACCGGTGGACCAATTGTAAAGTTGGTGTTAGAAATATCGAAAAAGATATTGTTGGCGCCTTTAACCATGACCCTATTTTGATTCCCTTCATTATTAGGTACTACAATATCATGAGAACCATCATTTGGTACTCCTGTAGCAAGTGTAATAGGATATGTGTCACCTCCATCTGTTGATAAAAATATATCAACATTAGTAGCATTTATACCATTACCTGTTGTACCAGCAACATCCCATGTTACAGTTCTTGTTGTCCCAGCATCCCAAGTAACATTAGTGTTTGGTGAATTTAAAATAAAAGGTCCGGCCGAGCCATTTACTGTTACACTAGTATCGTCACTATTATTTGTGGCTCCTCCTGCGCGATTATCTCTTACAGTAAGTCTAAAATTGAGTGTCCTAGATACATTTGGAATAGCCTCCCATTGCCAAGCTGTAGCTCCAGTTTTAATTGTTGAAAGGCGCGGGAAATAACGTTTATTATCAGTTGATGGATTAAACGACCTGAAGGATACGCCTGAAGTGGAATTAGTAGAAGGGAAAGTAGTTGAAGCATCATTTTCATCCGCTTGTTCCCAGCAATATGTGAGAATATCTCCTATGTCATTGTCACTTGCTGTACCCTCTAGGACAAAAGGTGTTCCTCTCGGAATTGTAAAATTAGGGCCCGCACTTACTGTTGGAATTGAATTTCCGGTATTTGTATTAACTTGACAACTTGTTGTTTTAACATAATTAGTGACCTGCTGAATTGTATACCAATGAAAATAAGGGTCACTCACTGATTGTACATCAGTTGATCCTGTAATACCCGCATAACCCATAATTGTAGAGCCACTGCCGGGTTCATAATGCGCATTAGTTCCTTCATTTCTGAATGAAAATGTATGGTTCCCCCCAAATTGATGCCCTAATTCGTGAGCTACATAATCTACGTCAAATGGATCACCTTCGGGCGTAGAACGCGAAGTAAATGCACTTCCCTTTTGTCCATTAACACAAACACATCCTATACAGCCAGCATTTCCATTATCTGAAGCTCTTGCAAATAAATGACCCACATCGTAGTTAGCTTCACCAATAATATTGGTTAAGACGTTTTGCACTTGATTGTTATAACTTCCGTTAGAATAAGGGTCAGTATTACCATTGGTATAAATTATTGCATCATTATTAGGGATTAATACCATTGTTACATTAAAATCATTTTCAAAAAGCCCATTGACACGCGTCATAGTAGTATTTATTGCTGCGAGCGCTTGAGATACTGAACCACCATGATATTGTGTATACTCACCTGTTGTAGATACGGCCAATCGGTAAGTTCTTAATATAGAATCATCAGCATTTCTCATTCCAGCATCCGAACTTATGGAAGCATTTAATTGTGCTGTAACTTGACATTCAAAATTATCATTAAAATTAACTCTATTTTGTCTTTTAAAAATAATGTAGTTGTTTGAATTACGCGCAATTGGTTCGATAAAAGTGCCCGGGCCATTTCCTGACAAAATCATCCCGTTAAACCCTTGTGGTGTAAGGCTAAATCGTATTCTAGATGTTGCGTCGTCAACTCCTTGACCCACATAAGACCTAATATTAGGATATCTTGCTTGTAAATCGGGATGCATAACGGAGGCTTCCATAATAGCAAAGCGTTCTAATTTACCTTCAGAATTAGGAAAAGACAAGACAAGGTTAGAACCATTTTGTGAAAAATTCCTTTGTGGCGCATTTGCAAGTACTTGCTTAAGGGCTTGAGCATTTAGTGTAAATGTTTGATACGTTTTTAATGATTGATGGCTTGATTTTGTGATCGTGCTTGAACTAAAACTTTGTTGTTGCCAAAACACCTTAGATTGCGACCACAAGATGGAAGAACTCATCACGAGGACGAGTAAAAGTAATTTTACTTTCATAATGGTTAGGGTTTATAAAATTATTATAGCATTTTTTTATGAAATTAGGAATTTTTTTTCAACCCTTTATAATTAAACTAAAATTAAGGCTATTCAATTCATAATTACGGAACAACTGCAACAGTTTGTGAGTGTTTACTTTCATTTAATAAAAAACTTAAATTTAATTTTAAGCCTTAATCAATTAATAACAGTATTGCAACCATTTTGAATATTTAATTTTTAGATGTATCCGTTGTTTCATCAGGTAGTTTAACTAAATAAATAAAGTCATAAATGTAGCTGTATTAATTATATTGATTTAGTTATTTTTATCCAATACTATAAGAAGAATTTCTCTTACTTGTATATCATAAAGTTTTGTACTTTATCGCTTTCTAAATTTCATGAAATTCTTCGATTTTGATCATATTCATTTCAATTTCATCAAATCTCTTCTGTATATTTACTTTTAAATATGTCACACACACCAATAATTGAAGTTTCTGACTTGTCTGTATCCTTTTTTAACAAGGAAAAAGAGGTTTCAATACTTAATAACATAAGCTTTGCGGTTAAAGCAAACTCTATTACTGCAGTAGTTGGTGAATCTGGGTCTGGAAAGTCAATCACCTCACTTTCAATAATGGGTTTATTACCTAAGATAATTTCCAAAAACACTTCTGGATCAATAAAATTTAATGGTAATGAACTAACTGGATTGAATGATAAAGAAATTCAAAATATCAGAGGTAATGAAATTGCAATGATTTTTCAAGAACCTATGAGTTCACTGAACCCATCTATGCGATGTGGTAAACAAGTCGGAGAAATTATACAGCGACATACTAAACTCAGTAAGTCAGAAATTAAAGAAGAAGTCATATCTCTATTTCAAAAAGTTAAGCTTCCTAATCCAGAAAGGATTTATAAAGCTTATCCACATCAAATTTCAGGTGGTCAAAAACAACGCGTAATGATTGCTATGGCTATATCCTGTAGCCCAAAATTATTAATAGCAGACGAACCTACAACCGCATTAGATGTTACCGTTCAAAAAGATATACTTGAGCTTCTAAAAACTATCCAAAAGGAAACCAAAATGAGTATATTATTTATATCTCATGACTTATCATTGGTCTCTGAGTTTGCAAATGAGGTTATTGTAATGTACAAAGGTGAAATTGCAGAAATAGAGGATACAAAAACAATCTTTAAATCACCTCAACATAATTATACAAAAGCCTTAATTGGCGCAAGACCTTCTACCGAAAAGCGGTTTAAAAAATTGTCAACTATTACTGATTTTATAAATAATAATATTGATAAGGAAGTGATTACAAATTCTCAACGTCAAGAACTGCATAAGACCCTTTATAGTCAGGCTCCTATCCTAGAAGTAATAAACTTGGAAAAGGAATATTATTCAAAAGCTGGATGGTTTAATAAACCGAATATATTTAAAGCTGTTAACGATGTAAGTTTTAAAGTTTTCCCTGGAGAAACCATAGGCTTAGTCGGTGAGTCTGGCTGCGGTAAATCTACCTTAGGTAACACAATTCTTCAATTAGACAAACCTACCTCTGGTGCTATAAAATATAATGGCAAAGACATAACCAATTTAAGCAAACAACAATTAAGGGAGTTAAGAAGAGAAATACAGATCATCTTTCAAGACCCATTTGCTTCCCTGAATCCTAGAATTATGGTTGGTGATGCTATAATAGAGCCAATGGTAGTTCATAACATTGGAGCAGATCATACAGCAAGAAAAAAGAAGGTATTCGAAATTTTAAGTGCCGTTGGTCTTGATGAATCTAGTTATTATAAATACCCTCATGAATTTTCTGGTGGCCAACGCCAACGCATTGGAATTGCAAGGACTATTGCTTTGGAACCAAAATTAATTGTTTGTGATGAGTCTGTTTCTGCACTGGATATATCAGTTCAAGCCCAAGTGTTGAATTTATTAAATATCTTAAAGGAACAATTTCAATTTACATATATTTTCATTTCTCATGATTTGGCTGTAGTAAAATATATGGCAGATCAACTTCTTGTAATGAATGAGGGGGAGATTGAAGAAAGAGGTGATGCAGATGCAATTTTTAATAATCCTAAAAAAGACTACACAAAAAATTTAATAAATTCTATTCCTAAGGGAATTATAAAATAAATAGGTCTAAATAAAAATTTTCATGCTAATTCCTTTCGGCTATAACATGAAAATTTTCTTTGTTAATTTTAAAACATTAGAGACTAACCTCATAGTGCTTTTAAAATTGGAAAACATATAGTTTTCATTTAAAGTAGGTTCTGGTAGATTATTTATTTTCATAAGTTAAATTCATGATAGATTTGGGGCAAATCATAAATTAAGTTTATGGTAAACTTGGTTATTATTACTTGGCACTGCTAATATGAAACTAATTTTTATAATATCAGTTTAAATACATTATTAATCGTTGAAATACACTATATTTTAACATTTAAAGGTGTTATTGAAGACATTTCTTACAAATTATTGATGAGATGCATTGATTAAGAACTACGGTTTTAGCCCTAAATTCTATAGTACCATTTCAGGTACTTTACCTTCAACTATTAATTTTCCTTCTGTTGCGTCTTCTATCTGTTCAACTGAAACACCAGGCGCTCTTTCTAAAAGCTTAAAGCCTTCTGGCGTTACTTCAATTACTGCCAAATTTGTAACAATTTTTTTTACGCACCCCACTCCAGTCAATGGCAATGTACATCGCTTTAATAGTTTTGAGGCGCCTACCCTATTTGTGTGCATCATGGCAACAATAATATTTTCAGCACTCGCTACTAAATCCATAGCACCACCCATGCCTTTAACCATTTTACCAGGAATTTTCCAATTGGCAATGTCACCATTTTCAGCAACTTCCATTGCTCCAAGTATAGTAAGGTCAACATGCTTTCCTCTAATCATTGAAAAACTCATAGCTGAATCAAAGAAACTAGCACCTGGTAAGGTTGTAATGGTTTGCTTACCAGCATTTATTATATCAGGGTCTTCCTCTCCCTCAAATGGAAACGGTCCCATACCAAGAACTCCGTTCTCACTTTGAAATTCAACTTCAATATCGTCTCTAACAAAATTGGCTACCAATGTAGGTATCCCTATACCTAAATTAACATAGTACCCATTTTTAACTTCTTTAGCAATTCGCTTGGCTATTCCATTCTTATCTAACATATCAATTGCGTTGTCTTACAGTACGTTGTTCAATGCGTTTCTCATACAGTACTCCTTGAAAAATTCTTTGGACAAAAATTCCAGGTATGTGTATTTGGTTTGGGTCTAACTCTCCTGCAGGAACTAATTCTTCTACCTCTGCTACAGTAATTTTTGCTGCGCCACAAATATTAGGATTAAAGTTTCTTGCTGTTCCCTTAAAAATTAAATTGCCAGCTGTATCTCCTTTCCAAGCTTTCACAAAACCGAAATCAGCATTAAAGGCATATTCCAATACATGCATTTTACCATAAAATTCTCTTACTTCCTTCCCTTCAGCTACTTCAGTGCCATATCCTGCTGGTGTATAAAATGCAGGAAATCCAGCTTGTGCAGCCCTACACCTTTCTGCAAGTGTTCCTTGCGGTATGAGTTCAACCTCTAATTCCCCTGAAAGCATCTGACGCTCAAACTCATCATTTTCTCCTACATAAGAAGATATCATCTTGTCGATTTGCTTTTGTTGAAGAAGAAGTCCTAAGCCAAAATCATCAATACCTGCATTGTTTGAAATACATGTTAAGCCTTTTATATTGAGTTTAACTAATTGAGCAATAGAATTCTCTGGTATTCCCGAAAGACCAAATCCTCCTAAAATCAAGGTCATATTGTCTGAAACACCCTCTAACGCTTCAATAACACCCGGTACTTTTTTGTTAATCATGAAACATAATTTTATCACATGAAAATTACAAAACTACAGTCTATTTTCACAGAAAAAAGAAACTAAAAACCAAAGGCGAAACGGTTTAAAAATCTGAGAAGTCTTCTATATCATCATCTAGGTTTGTATCTTCTGGTTCCTCATCGTTGGAAACCACTGAACAATCAATATTGATTGATAAGTTTGAAGGTTCTTCGAACTCATCCTTTGAAACTCCTAAAGCTTCATCCTCATAACAAGCTTTCATATACAATCCCCAAATTGGTAGAGCCATAGACGCACCTTGTCCATAATTAATTGTTTTAAAATGTGCGGCTCTATCTTCTGCTCCTACCCACACTCCGGTAACCAAATTAGGTACCATGCCCATAAACCAACCATCACTGTGATTTTGTGTGGTACCTGTTTTACCTGCAATTGGGTTATCGAATTCGTATGGGTATCCAGTAATTATTTCCTTATACTCTATTTGATTTACTGCCCAGTTATGTCTTAATCTTGTGCCCGAACCTCCTTCAGTAACACCTTGCATTAAGTTTACCGTAACATAAGCTACCTCTTCACTGAGAACATCCTTACTCTCTGGAGTAAATTGGTAAAGCACTGTTCCGTTTTTATCTTCAATTCTTGTAACCATAACAGGTTTGTTGTAAACACCCTTGTTGGCGAAAGTAGAGTAGGCCGCAACCATTTCATAAACACTTAAATCTGGTGTACCCAAAGCAATCGCAGGAACCGGTAAAATCTCTTGTTCTACCCCCAATTTTTCGGCCATCTCCACAACAGGCTGTGGCCCAATTTCATTCATTAATCTAGCAGTTACCGTGTTAGTAGAACTTGCTAAAGCATCCTTTAATGTTTGAATGCCGGAATAATTACCATCAGAATTTTTTACTGTCCACGGTTCAGGGTTTCCATACTTTTCTGCCTCAATCGTAATTGGTGATCTTGGGAATGAATCACAAGGAGAGAGCTGTAATTGGTCTATAGCAGTAGCGTAAACAAAAGGCTTAAATGTCGAGCCTACTTGACGTTTTCCTTGCTTAACCATGTCATATTTAAAATGCTTGTAATCCATTCCACCTACCCATGCTTTGACATGGCCTGTTTTTGGATCCATAGACATCATACCTGGTCTTAGAAAAGATTTATAATAACGCATGGAATCGATGGGTTTCATTACCGTATCCACCTCATCAGGTTTACCATCGATCCATTTAAAAATTGTCATGGGAACAGGCTCATAAAAGGAAGCCTCTATCTCTTTAGTAGATTTACCTTGTTCTCTTAAAATTCTCCAACGCTCACCACGACGCATCCCATCCTTTAATAATTTATCAATCTCAGGTTGTTCTAATTCCAAAAATGGAGCAGTTGGATTTCGTTTGGGTGTATTTTGGTGATCAAATTCTGCTTGTAATCTCGGCATATGTTGTTCTACGGCTTTTTCAGCATAGGCCTGCATCCTAGAATCAATAGTTGTATATACCTTAAGGCCATCACTATTAATATTGTATTTGCTACCATCTGGTTTCTTATTCTTTTCTTGGTTGACCCATTCCTTCATGAAAGATCTTAGATATTCTCGAAAATATGTTGCGATACCTTTATCATGCGATTCTGGTGTATAGCTCAAATCTAGTTCTGTTTTCTGTAATGAATCCATTACTTCTTTCGAAATAAAACCATATTTGTGCATTTGAGCTAAAACTACATTACGCCTATTTCTGGTACCAATAGGATTTCTGTGAGCTCTTGGATTATAAAATGAAGAATTCTTAAACATCCCAACCAACATTGCCGACTCTTTAATGTCTAGATCTTGTGGCTCTTTATTAAAATAAATTCTCGCAGCGGACCTAATACCATCACCATAATTCCCAAAATCATAAATATTAAAATACTGTGTAATTATTTCTTCCTTAGTATATTGCCTTTCAAGTCGAATTGCTATAACCCACTCTTTAACTTTTTGAAAAGCCCGTTCAAATTTATTCTTTGAAACCTGCTTTGTAAATAATTGCTTTGCTAATTGTTGAGTTATGGTACTTGCCCCTCCTCCTCCTCCTAAAAGAGCACGAAGAGTTCCTCTGCTATCAATGCCAGAATGTTTATAGTATCTTATATCTTCTGTCGCTATTAGAGCATTAACCAAGTGCTCTGGTAAATCTTCATAAGCAACAGGTGTTCTGTTGTCATTAAAATAAAACTTACCGAGAGTTTTACCATCTGAGGAAATAATTTCTGTTGCTAGATTTGTTTCTGGGTTTTCTAATCTAGTATGATCTGGCATTTCACCAAGCGCTCCCCATGAAGCTAAAAGAAACAGTAAAATAAATACTAGTATACCACTCACAAATAATATCCAAAACCAGCGAATGTATTTTGAAAAGTCAACAGCTCGTACTTTGTTAGTTGTCTCTTTCTTTTTTGCCATAATCTATTTTAAAGTATTTTCTACTCTAAATCCTATATCTGAAATCCCTTCGAGATTTGTCACTCCATTTATACTGCCATTTACCCTCATTGCATGCTGAATATTTACCTCATATTCTCCCTCTTCTATAAATTTGAACTGCTCTTCAAATCCTTTATACCAAAGTTTATTTTCCTTAATATCAGTAAAACCTGTACCCAATAATTCTCCATTAGGTTTTGCCATTTTATACTCTAAGGTGTCTTTTAGTGTTTTTCCGTTTGGATAATTTAATTCAACTATTAAATACAGATTGCTAAATTTATAATTATTTGTATTCCTTACATTAACAAATAGGTTGTAACTATTTATTGTATCTGGGGCTTGCAGTATGAAACTTGCTAAGGAATCCTTGTGCCATTGATTTGGAACTGGCTTATAAACGTCATAAACCGCATTAGAATCACAACCTATGCATAAAAAACAAACTACAACTAATAAGATATTACGAATTCTTTTTTGCATTTGTATTTTGGTTTCTATTTCGGTTACGGTTTCGATTCTTCCTATTGTTTTTACGTTTCCTTTTTGATTTTGGATTATCGAAACGCGTTAAACTATCTTGACCAACAACGTTTTCAAACTCATTTTTAGTGTCTTGGATATGATCTGCCGCATATTCCTCAAGACTGGCAACTTTTATCTTTTTCTTATTTTTCTCAATTATTTCATTGGCCTGATCCGTAGTTATAACATGCCAATTCATCCACTCTCCTTCGTAAGCATACCACATTAATCCTTTGAAAATGTCTGTTTTTTGGCAAACGGCTGTGCCTTTTTCAGTATAAAGCTTTGTGTCATTTTTAGGAAATGATTTTAAAGCATCTAAATAAGCATCTAGCTCATAGTTAAGACAGCATTTTAGCTTTCCACATTGTCCTGCCAATTTCAATGGGTTTAATGACAACTGCTGGTACCTTGCGGCTGAAGTGCTCACAGATCTAAAATCTGTTAACCAAGTAGAACAACACAATTCACGCCCACAAGAACCTATACCACCAAGTCTAGCAGCTTCCTGTCTAAATCCGACCTGACGCATTTCTATACGCGTTCTAAACTCACGTGCAAACACCTTTATTAATTCTCTAAAATCCACACGTTCTTCTGCAGTATAGTAAAACGTTGCTTTGCTTCCATCACCTTGGTACTCTATATCAGAAATCTTCATTTTAAGGTTAAGGTCTATAGCAAACTGACGTGCCTTAACTTTCATTGGCTCTTCCTTGTCTCTAGATGCAGACCAAACATCAATGTCTTTTTGGGTAGCCTTTCGGTAGATTTTTAAAACAGACTCATCGTCATTAATATCTACTTTTTTACGCTTCATTTGTACTCTAACCAATTCACCCGTTAGAGTTACCATACCAACATCGTGACCTGACTTAGCCTGAGTAGCCACAATATCTCCAATACTTAATGTGAGATTTTCAGTATTTTTAAAATATTGTTTTCTGCCATTTTTAAAACGAACTTCTACACCTTTAAAAGGTTCTTGTCCGTTGGGCAATGACATATTAGACAACCAATCAAAAACAGTTAGTTTATTGCAGCTATCTGTACCGCAAGTTCCATTGTTTCTGCATCCTTTTGGTTGACCGTCTTTACCAGTTGAGCAACTGTTACAAGCCATAAAAAATAATATATCTTAAGTCTAGATTTAATACCTAGATGAAGGATTCATAATTAAAAAGTAAAGATAGTATTATTTATTTAGTTGTATTATTTAGGTTCAAAATCTAAACTCAAAAAACTAATTGGAATATTTTTTATTGATAAAGGCTCTTTTTCAAGAGTCTTTTCTTATTGTGGTTTTAATGTGTCAAAAATATTTCTCAAGTCCTTTTTAAAAGGCAGATGATCTGCCCTTCCCTTTTTGAAGATATCATTACTGTTGCCTTGTCCTCTTCGCATTTGTTTTTGCTCTTCATATGTCAGTTTAATAATCTCTTGACAGTTTGTTGAACAGCAATTGTCCATTTTTTCTTTGCACTCATCACATTGAATAAATAATAAATGACATCCCTCGTTCGCACAATTTGTATGCAAATCAGCTGGTTTACCACACTGATGACAATTTGCTATTACGTCATTACTTATTCGTTCTGAGCGACGCTGGTCAAAGACAAAATTTTTACCAATAAACTTGTTATCTAAACCTTTAGATTCAACCTGTCTGGCATAATTAATAATACCTCCTTCTAACTGGTAAACATTTTTAAATCCCTTGTGCTTATAGTAGGCACTGGCCTTTTCACATCTAATTCCACCTGTACAATACATTACAAGCTTTTTGTCTTCCTTGTGTTCTTTTAAATCTTCTTCGATTAAATCTAGAGATTCTCTAAAAGTATCTACATCTGGAGTTACGGCATTTTTAAAATGGCCTATTTCACTTTCGTAGTGATTTCGCATATCAACCAATATCGTATCTGGATCTTCAATAAGCTCATTAAACTGCTCAGCATCTACGTGTTTTCCTTTATTTGTTACATCAAAGGAATCATCGTTTAGGCCATCTGCTACTATTTTATGCCGCACTTTTACCTTTAGTTTTAAAAAGGCAAAATTGTCGTGCTCAACAGCAATGTTCAATCTTACATTTTCTAAAAAAGAAATGGTGTCAAGGTGGTTTTTAAACACTTCAAAATTTTCTGCTGGCACAGAAAGTTGGGCATTTATACCTTCATTTGCAACATAAATTCTACCAAGGACTTCTAATTGGTCCCACGTTAGGAACATGTGGTTTCTAAAAAGTTCTGGATTGCCAATTTTGGCGTACTTATAGAAAGAGATTGTTAAGCGTTCTTTTCCCGCTTTTTCAATTAACTCCGCTCTTTCCTTAGCACTTAAGTTATTGTACAGTTGCATGCTATACCAATGTTTTAAGGTTAAAGAACAAAGCGCAAAGGTAATTTTTTTCACTTAACGGCATTAAAAAAGCACCTTAAAAGTATTAAAGTGCTTTACTTAGATTAACTAACTATAACTAAAACTAATTAAAAAGGTTAATCTACATCGGTTATCAGCTACCGTCTTAATACAGTAGCTGAAACACCTAATGCTTTGCTAACTTGATTTATTTAAAAAGTAGAAGAATTTAAAAGACTTATCTCAACTTTTTAAAAGGCTTTCATAGCAATTATTTCCTTTTTCATATAATAGATGCAAAAAGTGTAAAATGGTTGCGTCATAAAATTGAAATAATTAAAATAAGTGGTATTTTTGATGTTCAATTAATTAAGAAAAACGTATAGATGAGTAGTGAAAAAGATGCAAAATTAAAAGCGCTAAAACTAACTTTAGATAAGTTAGACAAAGCATATGGCAAGGGTACTGTAATGAAAATGAGTGACCAGGCAATAGAGGATGTAGATGCCATTTCTTCTGGTTCACTAGGATTGGATATTGCATTGGGTGTAGGAGGTTATCCAAGAGGAAGAGTAATTGAAATTTATGGCCCAGAATCGTCTGGTAAAACTACACTGACGTTACATGCTATTGCTGAAGCGCAAAAAGCAGGTGGAATTGCAGCCTTTATTGATGCAGAACATGCTTTTGATCGTTTCTATGCAGAAAAATTAGGTGTTGATTTAGAAAACCTAATCATATCTCAACCAGATAATGGTGAGCAGGCTTTAGAGATTGCAGATAATCTTGTGCGTTCTGGTGCAATTGATATTGTAGTAATTGACTCTGTTGCAGCACTTACGCCAAAGAGTGAGATTGAAGGTGAAATGGGAGACTCAAAAATGGGATTGCATGCGCGTTTAATGTCTCAGGCATTAAGAAAACTTACGGCATCAATTAGTAAAACAAACTGTACTATGATCTTCATTAACCAATTGCGTGAAAAAATTGGTGTAATGTTTGGTAACCCTGAAACGACTACAGGTGGTAATGCACTGAAGTTTTATGCTTCTGTGCGTTTAGATATAAGACGTTCTACACAAATAAAAGACAGCAACAGTAACGTTATGGGTAATAAAACTCGTGTTAAGGTTGTAAAAAATAAGGTTGCTCCACCATTTAGAACTGCTGAATTTGATATAATGTATGGCGAAGGAATTTCTAAAGTTGGTGAAGTACTAGATTTAGCGGTAGAACATGACATTGTGAAGAAGAGCGGATCGTGGTTTAGCTACGAAGACACTAAACTTGGCCAAGGAAGAGATGCTGTAAAATCTCTTATAAAAGATAATCCGGATTTAATGGATGAATTAGAAGAAAAAGTGAGGGCGCTCATTAATAATTCTAATTAAAAAAATAAATCCTGAAAAATTTCAGGATTTTTTTGTTTTAGGACGCAACCCTTTTAGGTTTTTTGCATCTACAGCATGTAATTGATTAAAATTATTTATGAAAAGGTTCGGTTTAATAGCTGTAATACTGTTTACATTTTTGTGCTCATGTAGTCTTGAGGATGAAGATGAACCGTCTTACTACCTTGAAGTAATGTCAATTGATTCTGTAGAAATGCCAGAGGAATTTGTGTATGGTGAGACCTATGACATTCTATTAACCTATACGCGCCCTACATTTTGTTATGCGTTTAATAATTTTGCCTACGATATTGATGGGCATGAGAGAACCATAGCGGTTGTTAACTCTGTATATACTAATCTTGATTGTGCACAGCAGTCTGGAGAAGTAACTGTAAGTTTTGAATTTTCTGTAACAGGAACCGAAACCTACATATTTAAATTTTATCAGGGCAAAGATAGTAACGGACAAGACCAGTATTATTTGGTAGAAGTACCAGTAGTGCAATAATTATTAATTAATTACCGAAAAAATGTGAGTTTAGAGCAACTCATAAATAATTGTATAAAACAAGATGCTAAAGCACAAAGCCAATTATACAAGCAGTTTGCAAGTAAATTATTTTCGCTTTGTCTTAAGTATTCTAAAAACTATGCTGAAGCAGAGGATAATCTGCATGATGCATTTATAACTGTATTTAGTAAAATAGATCAGTACAATAATAAAGGTTCTTTTGAAGGTTGGTTAAAACGAATTGCGATTAATACATCATTACAACGCTATAGAGATAGTGCTGGTGTATTTGACATTGTTAATGAAGAACGAATAGAAGATGTAAGTGTTGATATTAATGATGGTGATGTTAGTATAGATTTTTTATTACAGATTATACAAGAATTGCCAGATCGTTATAGATTGATTTTTAATATGTATGTGTTAGATGGCTATTCACATGTGGAAATTAGCGAATTGATTAACATTTCAACCGGAACATCAAAATCTAACTTAGCGAGAGCTAGAATGATTTTGAAAGAAAAAATAGAGGATTATAAAGCGAATTTAAATTCGCGATCAATATAAAATGAGTAATAAGAAAAACATAGATAGGCTTTTTCAAGAAAAGTTTAAGGATTTTGAAGTTACGCCTAATGATGCGGTTTGGGATCGCATTAGTGAAAGTTTGCCTAATAAAAAGAAGAAGCGCAGAGTAGTTGCGTTATGGTGGCAAATAGGTGGCGTGGCTGCGGTTATTGCTTTATTATTAACTGTTGGTGTTTCAGTATTCAATAATAACCCAACGGAAAATCAAAATACACCTATAGTAGACGTTGAAATTAAAGGAGAAGAAAATAATTCTGAATCTACAGAAGATGTGTCTGACGATAATACAAACGAGATTATCTCTAAGAAAGAAGAGCTAATCTCTACAGATGAAAATACGTCGAAAGTTGCTGATAATACAAATGAGAACGCTTCGGAATCTTCAAAAGAAGATGCTGCTCAAAATACCAAACAACTAATTAATAATATTACTTCAGATAAACTACAGAAAACTAAGGTTGCTGATAATTCTAACAAGACATCTCAACAACCAGAGAAACCTAATTCTGTCAATGAACTTTTAGATGTTGCAAACAACAAGTCAGCAACAAAAGTTGCTTCAAATACTACATATATTAATAAAGAGCAAATTGATAACTCAATTGTCATTTCAAATACTGAAATGAAAGATGTTGTTAAAAATGAATTAGAGAAATCTAAAAATGCGGTTGCTGAAAATAACACCAATGAAACCGTCGATAATTTAAAAGACAATTCTGCTTCAGGTGAGAAAAATGAAGATGCGGTTTCAATATTTGATGAGGTGAACAAACAATCTGTAGAAAATGCTATTGCGGAAAACGATAAAGCCAATAATGAAAAAGAAAAGGATAAGCAAAACAGGTGGAGCATAGCGCCTAATGTTGCACCTGTTTATTTTAGTTCTTTAGGACAAGGCTCTCCTGTGCATAGTCAATTTAACGAAAACTCAAAGAGCAGTGACATTAATATGAGCTATGGTATTGCTGGCTCATACGCAATTACTGAAAGGCTAAAAGTTAGAGCAGGTGTTAATAGAGTAAATCTAAATTATACTACAGCAGATGTTATTGGATTTGTTGGTTCTGATGCTGTTTCTAGAGGTGTTAACGCACAATTAAGCAATGTAGATTTAAGTAACGGTGTACAATCTGTTTCCTTGGTTAGTACTTCTATGATTAATAGAGCGACAATGCCAGAGGCATTTAACACTCAATTTGTTGGTGATTTAGATCAAAGGTTTGGTTTTATTGAAGTACCATTTGAGTTAGAGTATAGATTATTAGACTCACGTTTTGGCGTTAACTTTATTGGTGGCTTTAGTACATTCTTCTTAAGTGAAAATGAAATATACGCAGATATCAATGGTAGTTCTACTCTCATTGGTGAGGCAAACAATATTAATAGCACAAGTTTTAGTGCAAACTTTGGATTAGGTTTAGATTATAGCCTGTCCAAAAAATGGAATTTTAATCTTGAACCAACGTTCAAGTATCAACTGAATACATTTAATAATACGTCTGGTAATTTTAGACCATTCTTTATTGGAGTGTATACAGGATTAAGTTTTAAGTTTTAGGTAAATTTAAGTTAGGTTAGGTTATTGCAATACAGAAAGCAATGATGACAAAAGCTACTCGTGGTTAGAGTAGCTTTT